>Ga0233435_1000017_pt1 | contig 255678 bp, 288 predicted proteins | sample SI_122_August201_3_FD_182735 | JGI IMG/M metagenome (GOLD analysis project Ga0233435, IMG submission 182735) | Seawater microbial communities from Saanich Inlet, British Columbia, Canada - SI_122_August2016_135_MG | ecosystem: Environmental > Aquatic > Marine > Inlet | place: Canada: British...
TACTTGGATATACTTACGGCTACTTTTGCTTTCAAGAGCAATTCATGTTGATGGCACAAAAGCTTGCTGGGTTTTCACCGGGTGAGAGTGATAAGTTACGAAAGACGCTTGTAAAGAAATCACTAGATACTTTGCATTCTAAAGGATCAGAAAAGGCAATTGCTAGAGAGAAGTTTATTAAAGGCGCCAAAGAGCTCAATGACATTCCTGAGAGTATTTCTTCGAAGCTCTGGCAAGACATAGAAGGTTTCGCAGTTTATGGCTTCAATCTTTCCCATGCAGTTGCATATGCTATTGGGTCGTATTATGCGGCATGGCTACATACACATCACGAGACTGAGTGGATGGCAGCGATATTGCAATCTGAAAATGGTAATCCTAAAGGGATGTCAAAAGCTATTTCAGAGATTAAATCATTTGGTTACGAGATTGCTGCAATAGATATAAATCACTCAGGATTAGAATGGGAATACTCTGAAGAACTTGCAGCTTTCGTGCCTCCTTTAACTTCTCTTAAAGGAGTAGGAGACAAAGCTGTTGAAGAAGTATTTGCAAATAGGCCATACAACAATTTAAATAACTTATTTTATAATGAAGAAGGTGTATGGAAGCACTCAAAACTAAATAAGACAGCTTTTTCTTCGCTAGCAAAAATGGAAGCATTTAAATCTCTTTCTGAGTTTAAAGATAATACACTTGATAATCATAGACAACTCCATGATCTAATTCTAGATAACTATAATCTTCTTAAAAAAGGTAATTATGGAATGACAAAGACTGCAGCCAAAAGAGCATTAAAAAACAATGAGGAGCTCACGTTAATTGTTGATAATTTATTAGATAAATATAAAATTGTATCTGATTGGAGCAGAGCAGAAAAGATTAGTAACTATTTTGATCTATCTAATGACGCATCTGCAGACTTGTTGTTTCCGCCAGCTTTAATAAAAAAGCTACAGCAAAAGTCAATACAATCAATATTTGATATTGAGTCTGGAAAGAGAGGTATTGGCTGGTTTACGGTTGTTGAAGTCATTCATAAGACAACAAAGAACGGCAAGGCATTTATGCGTTGGAAGTGCGTTGACTCTAACAATAAAAGTGGTTGGTTAAGAGTTTGGGGAAACATGACTGGTAACATAGAATATTCAACTTGGTTAACAGATGTAAAAAACGATGCGGGCTGGGGAATGTCAACAACACTTGGGAAGCTTAGAAAGATAAATGCTTTTGATTAGTACTGACTCTAATGAATTAACTACTTGTTCGTGTAAATATAATTATTATATTATATAATAAAATAAAAAAGGATTACAATGCGATTTACAAATATTAATATTGAAGGTCCTGACTGTAGTGGCAAGACTACATTATTTAATAGACTTCATAAAGAAACAAATTTTAAATATAATATACAAGACAGAAGTTGCATGTCAATGTATGTTTATTCAAAGTTATATGAGCGAAGTGATACTTCTTTTTGGTTTGACAAGATCATGGATGACATTAAGAGACTAGACACACTTTATATTATTTTGTTACCAACTGAAGATGTTTTACTTGAGAGGTTGCAAAAAAGAGGTGATGAGTTTCAAGATGAAAGTAGTATTCTTAAAGTAAGAAGTCATTTTTTAAATCTTGCAAAGGTAGGCTTTGGTTCTTACCCGAATGTTTTAGCACTATCAAACATAGAAGACATATGTGAAAAAGTTGATTTGAGCTTGAATTTTATTGAGTCGTTAAATGATATGCCAAGTGGTGAACTCATCAAGTCAATAGTAATCAATAGTGGAAGGAATGAATTAGTAGATGTTCAATGCAAAGAAGAAGTTAAAATAGATTCACTAGATTTCTCTGTTTTAAACTTTCCTCAAGAAAAAAGTTATTATGAGGACATAATGCAAAAGATTGAACAGAAGTTATTTAGAGAATTCTCTGGCCTAAATAATAGTAATGCACCACAAAAACATAATAGCAGAAGATTTATATACTCTGGTGACAGTTGTATATCTTTAATTCATGCCTTATTCAGGCAAAATAGATTAAATGTTTCAGTTACAATGAGATCTTCTAACGTAATCAAAACTTTATGGGCTGATTATGAATTTCTTAAGATATTAAGCGTAAAAATTGCTGAGCTAATGAGTCTAGAAGAGAGTATACCAGTTGATTTAACAATTAATATAAGGTCAGCACATATTGTTCCTTAATCACCAAAATCGTAAAGATCTTTTAGATAAGATTTGAATTTATTTAGTGCGTCTTTATATGTACAAGAACCAGAATTAATATCACTATAATATTCTTCTTTAGCATGGCTAATCAATCCTTTAACTTTTTTTCTTTCTTCTTCGCTTTGCAAGTTTAATCTGCTAAATATTTTTGATACAATATCATTAGATACAAGATGATTTTCTAACTCTGATATTGTAAAAATATAGCATATATTACTTGTTTTGTCTTCGATACAAACATAATCATTTATATTTACACCCGGACTCTCAATAATGCCAAATAAAAATAAATCTCCATACTCCATTGCATAGTCTTCATCATAGTCACCATGATCATTTAAAGGCATATATATTAAAAGACTTTCAGGACTACAACCTAATATTTTTGAAGCTTGATCTGCATTATAGTCAAAATTGTCTTCTTTTGGATTGAAACCTACTTCTGGAAATGAAGGTTCAACTTTTTCCCAATATACATTCATTTCAGCTACTGTCTCGTCGTCATGGTTGTAAAAAGAAGGATCTGGTCTACCACCTTCTATTATTATACTTCTAATTAATCTACGAAGTTTATTCTCTGTGATTGTGAATTTTTTCATTTCATGCCTTGCTTTATTTGCAATATAATTCTTTTAGTGTTCTACCCAACAAGACTCTATGGCTTAGATCGAGCTTAGGTGTCATTAGTTTAGTTAAGGGGCTTTTAACAAACTTTTCTAATCGATCGATTTCATTTTTATATGAACTTATCTTAGAAGAACTCCTAAATGTTTCGATAAATCTATTGTAAAATGATTCATTGTCATTGCTAATAATATCTAAAAGCCTAACTTTAGAAGTAATTAAATTATGTGCGCTATTCTTTAATTCTACTTCTTTCTGGAAAGATTGTATTAAAATACCTATTACTAATTTTACAAAGTTAGTTATTGGTACTTCAACTAACATCTCAATTGCTTCACTACTTTCAGACATAATTCTATATAAGTTTATTGAATAAGCTAAATCATCGTATACAAACAACTTGTTGTTGTTAGAAATTAATTTATCAATGCCATATAAATATAATTCTTTACTAATGTTGCTTCTAGAAATTGTTCTTTCAAGTTCGTTAACAAGACTATTTTTCGATAGAACATCTATTAGCTTTTTAACTTTTTCATCACCAAGTTCAATTTTAAATTCCTCTACTACATTTACAAAGCGTGAATAAACTTCTTTACTTCTTAAGTTTTCAAATTGCTGTGTCGCGTTTATAACATCTTCAAGAAAAGTAGTTTTTTCTTTTTTTGTCATTTCTAGAAATATAGGTCTGCAAAGATCAAATTCTTTATTAGGATCCCAACCACATAAAAATATAGCGCCAAGAAGTTTAGATAAAGTTTTATAATGTATAGATTTGTTAATTATTTTACTGTGAATTTTTTGAAATTTTTGTTTTGAATTGTCAATAAGTGATGTGTATATATCATTTATATATAAAGATGTGTCTTCTGAGACTGTGTATTTAGTTGTATACTTGTACAAAGTAGATGATATAGGAAATATATCAGATGCTGCTGATGGTTTGTTATCAATGTCAAAATCTTCGTATAATTCTGTAAATATATTTACTAATTTTTCTACCGTGCCAGACCCAAATTCTATATTGAAATTTGAATACTTGCAAAGCAAAATAAAGTTTGTAAGCAAATTTGTCCTTGCAAAGTATGTGCTAAGATTTCCTACAAAATCTACGCTTTTATCAATAAAATCATTTGCTGAATTTTTGAATTCTTGCTCAATGCTTCCAGACCTGTTTTCTTCTTTATCATATTCATTGTGATTAAAGATTGTTGGAGAAGAGTGATAACAGTATTTAATTATTCTTGATTTCATTTCTTCGTTAACATTAGCGTACTCATATATCACAGGAGCTAGCTCTCCTTGTGTAATAATATTTACCCACGAATAGTCTTTAAGTACTTTTTCAAACTCTACTTCCCATTTTTCTTCTATTTTATTTCTTTTTCTTAGAATATATCTAAATGCTCTTTGATATGCGTTGAGCAATTGATATTTGCTTTGATTAACGTCTTCAAAAAGATCACGATAACCTTTTAATGCAATACTAAAAAAAACATTAGAAATAATCCTAGCTTGAAAAGATAAATAATTTGAACATAAAAAATTTGTAAAACTACTTGGTTTGTATTTGCTGCTATCAATTTTTTCTATTACCATAGATAATATCTCATAAAGTGCTTCAGCGTTGCCTCTTGGGTGATCACTTTCTATTACACTGTTTGACATGCCTAATAGAAACTTAGAAGCAAATGATCTTAGAAACGATATCTTGTCTTCTTCATTTAGTTTCTGTATACTTAATAATGCGACTCTAATGTTTTTTAGACTTATTTCTTTTAATATATAAATACTGTTTAGATCTATAACCCCTCTAATCTTTTTCTTTTCTTTGTTTTTTTCTTCTAGCGAATAGTTTTCTTCTGCAATGTTATTCATTGTTTCAAAGTCAAGCTTATTTCTAGATTTGCTGCCTACGAAATCATTTAAGCTATCGTACCAATCTACAAAATCAGAATTTTTTGAATCTAGTCTGCCTAAACCAATTAGCTTTGCATCGTGTTTAGGTAAAAAAGAAGCGCAGACAGGACCGTCACTACCACCGTAAAGAATAATACCGTCGTAAAGATTAATAATATTTTCTCTTTCAAACTTTTTCATTATTATTTTACTTATCTTAGCTGTAATAATTTTTTCTTCATCTAACGTTTTGTTTAATTTAAAATCATCTACATTTATCTCATCTAACATTTTTCTTAAAACATCAGTGCTTTTATGAACAACACTTGTTTCGTTATTCAAAGAAAACATTTTTAATATTTGATTTTTTATGCTCCAGTTTTTACCATGAACTTGTTTAGCCAAGTCTTCAGTGAGTATTAGGAATCTGCTTATATCTATTTCAAATACAAGACATATGTTGCCGTAAGTTTGTGCAATAGATGGATTAAATTTATAACATGTATATAATCCTACACCATGATACGCGCCACCCCCGGGATTGAATCCGCTAGAGTCTGTATAAGGATCTCCGATCATATCTGATATTACTTGCTCTTCTACATCATTTTTAGTGACAGTTGCTACTCTATTTTTATTATGGAGATTTTTTAGTATTCTTTGTGATCTAGAGTCATCTTGAGATACAGTCCTTTCTTCACCTGTTCTAGTGGGTTTATTTAATTGATCAGTAACTCTTTCGTTATATTGTGCCCACTTTTGGTGGCTAGTTAAGTGATAACATATTAGCTTGTTTGTACTTGCATCAAAGTTAACTATACTAGGATCTAGACTAGATACTTTTGATTCTGCAAGTAACCATCTTATACTTCTGTTCATTGCTTTGCCTTTACATTATAAAATCTATATACTTCTTTTAAAGTATTACCTACTATTAAACGATGACTTAAATCAAGTTTCTTGTCTAAATTATTATTTTCTTGACCATTTGTTGGGGTTTGTATTTTTGATTTCTTTGCATCAATATTCATTTCAAGAGTAGAAATAGCTCCTCTTAATCCACTTCCTTTACTCGACTTAACCATTTTAAGAAAATATTCAAACCACGCAATATCGTTTAAGTTAATGATTTGCGGTATTGTAGTTTCTTCTTCATTAATATTTATAAAAGGAAGACTATTATGTGAGAAGAAATTATATGTAGTTGATTTTAACTTTCCACTACCTCCCCACGTGTATTCAGGAGTAGGATTTCCAGCAATAGTGTTAGCAAGATTTAAGATAATCATTTTAAGTAAGCCCGGTCTAGCAGCTCGAGCAAAAAGATTTACAATGCTTCTATGTTTATATAGTAGTCTATATACTCCTGGGTTAAATTCAAAACCTTTAAATGATAATCCTGCGCCCATTCCACCTTTTATCATGTCAGGTTCAAAAAGTTCAATAAAGGCATCAGGATCAATATGCTTATAGGAAGCCATAGAATTTTTAGTATTGTGGTGAGATCTACTAATTTTTCTAGTAAATTTAAGCTGCTCTTCTTTTGTCAATACTATATCGTGACTTTTGATAAGTGCAATTATATAATCTGCCTGTTTTTGTCCTAAAACTTGTTTGATAACTGCAATATTGCCTATAACCATTTTAACAAAGTTTGAAAACCATTCGCTTGATTGTCTACTTAAATAGCCAATATAATCTTGATTTTCGATCTGTTTTAAAAGCTCTGTCCCAAGCTGTCTTTTTGTAATTACTCCTAATCTTAGTTTGTACATGAAGTTGTCAATATCATTTTTAGCAGCTTTTTCATTTTCTGCTAATATTTCTTGTATTTTATCCATCACAGGATGAGATCTATCTAGTTCTTTAACAAGATAGTTAGCTATGTTATCAAAGACGCTTTTGTTTGTCATACTTTTTATTTCATCTATATTTTCTAAAAAAGCACTTGCCAAATATTCACTTGCTTTGCTAGAAAAATAATTTATCTTGGGCAAGAAATAAAATAAATTGCTTAATAGACTCAAGTCATAATTTTGTCTTAGACTGCTAGCTGTAGGTTGTTTTTTAATTTCATCTATTGTTTTTTCTAACAATTCATTTGTTACTTTATAGTTTTTAAGCGTAGAGTCCCAGTTTAATGTATATATGGTCGAATTGACAAAAGAGTCAACTATAAGAACAATAACTCTGCTCTTTTGATATTCATCAGCATCTTTATAATAGTTTGATATTTCTTCTAAAGAGAGCGTTGATACTACAAGTTGTGGGCGAAGATCGTACACTTTCTCATTGAAATCTTTTTTAATTGCTTCACTTACTTCATTATTTTCTATATATTGTGAAATAAACTTATAAAAATCTCTTGTATCTATAGCACTTCTCTGGAATGCTTTTTCATTCATAACATATTTGATGCAGGTTTTTAAGAAAAAATCAGATGGTTTTATATTATATTTCAAATAGTTTTCAAATAATGTCCTTGAAAAATATGTTTGTGTTTGCAACACATTTTTTTGAATTAGTACATTAATTGTTTGATCAACTATCTCGTTATAAAGCGGGCCTGATTTTACAACACTTTCAGCCCAAACATATTGTGAGCTTTTAAAAGACATTAAGAAGAACTCAAGCATGTTTTTATCATTTTTTGATTTTATATCTTCGTAATAATCAAAAAATCTTACTCTTTTTTCTTCACCTACGTCAGAAAGATTCGAATGACTCTTGAAAAATGTCGATATTTGTAAATATTGCACATCAAAAGGAATACGCTCACTTAATTTCATTGCCTCTAATTCTTGAGGATCAGAATTTTCTGCTGCAATAGCATTTATAGTTTCAAAGTCTTGCTTTAATTTTGCACGTCCTCTTACAAAATCATTTAAGCTATCATACCAGTCAACAACTTCAGGTCGAGATGGATTTAGTCTACCTAAACCAATTAACTTTGCGTCATATTTAGGGAAAAAAGAAGTACAAACAGGACCATCAGACCTACCATATAAAATTACTCCGTCATATACAGAAGTTATTATGTTTTTTCCAAATATCTGTAATAGATGTTGACTTATACCAGCAGTTCTTTCATTGAAAGAATTAATAGTTTTTGCCATCTTTGTTTTTTCGTCATAATCTGGAATATCATTAAGAACTTGTTTAAATTTCTGAATACTTTCCTCAGACTTTTCTTCTCTTTTATAGAACTTTAAAAGTTGATCTCTTATTGACCAGTCTTCACCATGAACTTGTTTGGCTAAATCTTCAAAAGTTATTAAAAAGTTACTTATATCTACTTCAAACACTAAACATATATTACCATAGTGACTAGCAATAGAAGGATTAAATTTGTAGCACGTATATAAACCTTTCCCATGATAGTCACCTCCGCCAGCTACAAAGCCGCTTGTCTCTGTATAAGGATCAGAGATTAAATCTTCGACAACAAGCTCTTCTATTTGCCAGTCTTTATAGCTTTTGTTTTTTGAAACATTAGAAATTCTTTTTACAATACTTTTCGCTCGAGTATCTGTTGGCAATATTTCCCTATCAGGTCTTGAAGGAGGTGTGTCCATTCTTTTTGCAAACTCGTTATGTCGTATCCAATTTTGTTTTGAAGTCAAGTGATAACATATTAATTTATCACCTACAATGTTTATTTTGTTTGTATCTAGTCCAGATAATTTTGCTTCTGTCAATAACCATCTTATACTTTTATTCATTATTAAACTACCTTTTTATATATTCTATATAAATATAAAACTAATTTTAATTCTTTTAAATAATTATGTTGTATAGTTTATGTTTAATACACCTTTATTTTAAAAATAGAGGTGTAAGAAAAGGTAGTTTAATAATGAAAAATAATTCAGTTATTGTAGAGTATATTAAAGAGGCGATTAATGAAAATGTTCTTGAAGATAGTGAAGAACTTAGCTATAATGATCATTTAATAAAGCTGGGTCGCGATCACTCTCCTGAAATAGAAAATATTTTAAAGGACAATATATACTCTGACAATAGATATGGTGGTACTTCAATGTACAGTTTCTTCAACAAAGAGGGTGAAGGTTACAGCATGTCAGAACTTGCTGAAGAGGGTGAAGGTGCTACAAACGATATACTCGAGTATTTTCCGTCAATACCCTATATAGAAGATGGTTTAGATGAAAGCATTAGTGATATGGTTAGAAATCAAATAGAAAGATTACTTGACAATTTTATTAAACTCACAAGAAGTAAGTATCGTTTAAGTGAAGGTAACATATATAAAGCAATAAGAAATTCTGCTAAGTATATTACAGATGAATGGTCTTTGATATATTTAAAAAAGAAAAAAATGTTAACAGAATATATTGACAGTGAAGATCCAATAAATCAAATAATTAATAAACTACAGCTTTCAGGCTCTGAAGAGAAATATCAACTTGATTATCTTGTTAAAGATTATTTTAATCAATATTACGATGACGTTACTTCTAGCCCAGAAACATCTTTGCAAGTTTTAAAAGATAGCTTAAGTTATTATATTGACGTAGACTAATTTGTAATTTAAACGAAATAGTTATATAATTCTTTTAAAGCTAGGAAAGAAAATTAATGAATCCATTTTTCAATGTTTATATAGGCCCAATGTTTGGTGCTAAGACTACAAGATTACTTGCAGATATTGATAGATTAAAGTATAAAGGTCGTAAAGTTATTGCTTTTAAGCCTAATGTTGACAAGAGATATGCAGAAGATAAGATATCATCACATAATAATGGGACTATAAAAGCATGTTGCATAGATGATGCTAATGATATATTTAATGTAATAGAATCATTTAATCTTGACGGGACTTCTATTGACACTATTGCTGTAGACGAAGCATTTATGATAAAATATATAGATAGCGTATTAATTAGCTTGTATAGACAAGGATATAATATAATTGTAGCATCAATTCAAATGGACACTAAAGAGAAGCCTTTTGAAAATATAAAGAATATACTTCCTTGGGCAACTAAAATAGAAATTTGCCCTGCTGTATGTACAATGTGTAATGAAGATGCGTATTTTACAGAAGCATTATTTGATATTGAAAATGCTACGCAAGAAGAAAAAATTGGCGGGAAAAGTATGTATGAGCCAAGATGTGCAAAGCACCTTTCAGGATTTTCAATTTAATGAGTTCTATTGATCGACCGTCGTGGGATAGTACGTGGATGAAAGTTGCAGAAACGATTGCACTAAGAAGTCACCATTCAGAGTTTAAAGTAGGAGCACTTATTGTAACGTCAGATAATACACAAGTTCTTTCTTTAGGGTATAATGGTAATGCAGCAGGAATGTCAAACGTGCCTCAATCTGAGAAACCTGGCTGTAGTGGTTTGCTGCATGCTGAAATAAATGCTTTGCTTAAGCTTGATTATAATAATCCTAAAGACAAAGTCATGTATTTGACATTGAGTCCTTGCGAGATGTGTGCAAAAGCTATTATTAATAGTGGAATAGATAAAGTAGTATATAAAGAGAAATATAGAGATGAAACAGGAATTAATCTATTACGAAAAATGAACGTTTCTATAGAGAAATATATTATTGATGAGGAATAGTTTAATATTAAAAAACAATTCTTAATATATAGTTACTATAAAGAAATACAAAGTATAAGAGGATTGTTTCATGAATATTAAAATGGCAGACTTTTTGTTTGAAGATGAAAATAAAGAAGCTGAAGGCCAGGGCTTAGAAGGTCAAAGTGGAAGTAATCAATCTAAAGAAAATGATGCTGACAAGGACGGCAGAGCGAAATTTAGATCTAAAATAAGTGATGAAAAGTTATTTAGTAAAGACAATCCTGAGTTAAAACTTTCAGAATTAAAAACAGTTGCTGTAAAAATTGTTGATGTTATTAATAGCTTAAATCCAAATATAGAAAAAAATCATGATTTTCATAAAGAACTTGAGAGCATTGAAAGTGCTGAAGACTTGAGTGATGAACAAAAAACTCAAATAAAAAAAATACATAATGCTGTTAAAGATTCACCTTTAGGATTGTCAACAAAGCAGTTTTTAATGACTTTATTTAAGAGAAATTTAACTGCAGGTCAAACTGGGAAAATAGGAAGAGTACATTTAAACCCTCTACAACTTGTCAAAGGTGCAGGACAGATAGAAGGTGGGACGCCTGCTGACATTAAAAAATATGAAAACTATAAAATGTTTTTTGGAATGTTGGCAAATCAAGATTCAAAGCCTATTATGTGCAATGGTAAAATTGTTATCATGGCGATACCAGCTTTTGGAGAAAATTGTTTAGAAGCAAAACAACTTTATGACATAACTTATCCGGGAATGATTACAAAAGAGGCTCCTGTAGCGGGAATAGTATCTCAGGTTTACTTTGGTTTAGCAACAAAAGAAACTCTAGATCTGATGCAGACAAGTCCTGTGCGTGCAATAGGAATAATGAATACAAAAGTCATGCAATCAGAAAGCTTTGTCTATAGAAATGGAATCTCTTCGTTGTTAAACGAAAACATTCTGATTGAATCGAACCAAGGTGTGGGTATTGGCTTGCCATTTATTTCATTGGATAAAGAAGAAGAAGAGCCAACAGAAGAATCTAAAGAAGACGCTGAGAAAGACGCTGCTGCTAAGGCTGCTGAGAAAGAAAAGAAAAGTGATGAAGATGCTCCAGGCAAAAGCAAACTTGAATATGACAAAATCTATAGTTTATTTGACGATTTAAACAATCTGCATGATGGTCCAAAAAAGAAAAAAGAAGCTGCTAGAGTATATACTATTTATGCTTTAACAGCATTAGCTTGCGCTGAACATGAAGGTGCATACAGTAAGGAAGAAGTTGACAGAATAATTGATAGTACAACCAACTTTAGACAATTGTTTACAACTTTATCTAGTAAGTTCCATCCTGATAGAAATAAAGCAACTTGGGCTGAAGATATCCAAGTAATACTTCAATATTTAAATGAAAAATCATATAGACAAACACCTGGAAATTATGAATTTAAAAAATCACTTTTTGAAGCTTTATATGGTGTTAGAGACACTGATAATGGTCATCTTTTTATTAAAAAAGCAGAATTTAAGGCTGCAATGGATAAAGTCAGAAGTAGTTATGATTCTCATATAAGAGCTTCAGATGTCTTAAATTCAGCAGAACAAGCTGTACCGGGTGAGATCGATGCTGAAGGTGAGCCCCTCGACGACGAGACCGATCGCGATCTTTTGGAAGTTATTAGTAGTTTTATTAGTTCAGTTAAAGAAACAATTAAAAATCAAGAAATTGAAAATGGAAGTATTGAAAAGTCAGAAGTTCTTAGTGGTATTGAAGCCGGCTTCTTCATGACAGATATTCTTGAATCTCATAGAAGAAGAAGAAATGGTGTTGACGAGTCTGTCCTCTACAGTGATATTGAAGATCTTCGAAACGAGTTAAATGATCTTAGAGATCAAGTAGAGGTCATAGAGGTAGATGGTGAGACTCCTCAAGAAGCAGCTGCTGAAGAGAGAAATATTGCAAAAGTAAAAGCAAAAGCAAAAGCAAAAGTAAAAGAATTTGAAAAATTGCCTTTGCCCTCGCAACTCAATGCTTTACAACAAAAGGTTAACAATTGGAATGATATATTTAATTTAGCTGATGGTTTATTTTCCCAGGATGATGCTGATGAGATCTTTGAGTTCGATTTTGAAGATTCATCTGATGAAGAGGCCGAAACAGAAGAAAGTCGTGATGATATTGACTTAAAAAAAGAGTTCGGCGTAGAATACAATGTTTTCTATGAAACTTCTGATTTCAAAGAAAGAATATTAAAATTTATTGATAAAGATTATAATGGCAAAGGCAACCCAGAATTTCAATATAAAAATTGGGACAAAAACTTTAAGAAAACAGGTTTCATTATAATTAGTCCTTTATCTGATGAGAATCAAAGTGCGCTTATTAGTAATGTTGCAGTTCCTTGTCAAATGTTTAATATTTTTAATTTCAAACAAGTCTTAGAGAATAGTGGTAGATTGCCAAAATTTCACATGGAGATGTCAAAAGACAATGATAATCCGCGATATAAATACGGACATTCAAGTAAAGGTAATTTAGGAATAGGCGGCAAAAACCGACGTCGCGCAAATCCTCTGACCGCTGATTATTGGAATAGTATGTCTAGAATAATGTTTTTTGACAATACTGAATATGATGAAGGTACAACAGAATTTGAGAATATTTATTATGCTTTAAATGAAGCTTATCTAGTAAATAAAGTAAAAGCAGCACCAGAAAAAGTATCAGATTCAGAAAGTCAAGAAAAAGATACGCCAAACATAGAATATAATAAATTAATTAAAAAACAAAACCCTCTATCTAAAGATTTCGTAAGAAGGGTCTTTGGTAACGTTGGGAATAGTGTAAGTAGATACTTTAATAATAAAAATCCTGATAAGCTCAAAGACATAGTTAAACTTGAAAATAACTCAGGCTATATTTATTTTAAGTTTGATAGGAGGGGGACGACGAAAGTGCCACATGGTTCACATTTTGTTATTATACACAAAGATGAAAGCGGTAATGTTTACGCATATGATCATAGTGGAATATCTCGAGATTATCCGGATATCAAGGTAATGAGAAAAAATCAAACATTTGACTCGCGATGGCAATACAATCAAGTATTTGAACTTGATTGGAGGGATACTGACACTGCCATGTTTTTCAGGTCTTCAAACGATGATAGTAATTTTGGTGATGTTTTTAAAAAAGTACATGAATTACTTAATGAAAAAGAAGAAACAACTGATAGTGAAGAAACAACTGATAGTGAAGAAACCAGTGATAAAGACTACAATCCTGTAAAAGAATTAGAAGAAGGTATTGGCAAAAAAGATATAGAGAAATGTAAAAAAGCGCTTGAGCATGAAGTAGATGGAGAAAGGGTTGTAACTAAAGATAATGTTACAGATATTATAGGAAATGACTATAGTTTTCTTAATTATTTAGATGATGAATCTATTAAAGCAGTTGTTAAACATAGGAATGAAGCTGAAGGGGGTCAATACGACACTATTCAATTTGGAATGTTTTTAGGTGGTTATTGCAAGGATGAACCTAAAATTGCAGAAAGCATATATAAAAGAATACATGCAGCTTACCTTGATAACAATTTAGAAGCTAAGGTTTCACAATTTAAAAAAGAATATGAAAATCAAAAGAAAAATGCAAAGCCATGGAGTGGAGCATGGGGAAAAGTTAAAGAGTCAATAGCAAATGTTGTTCATATCAATGATTTTAGTTTTAAAGAAGGTGCACAATATGAATTTGCAAAAAGAAAAGAAGATAGAAAAAAAGCTTTAGACCTTAGTGTAGAAGATTTACGTATCGCGTTTAAAGAAGGTAATGTTGATAAACTGAATGATGTTTTAAAACAATTTGATGATGATAAAAAATTAGATAATTTGAAATATTCAATTAATGTGTTTAATAAAGATATACTTTCATTCTTAGATGACAGAACTGTGCAAACAGCATTAAAAGAAATCAATAAGGAAGACATTGTTCACTACTCTTTTTATTGTGCAGAAAGCTCTAAGCAAAAAGCATTTAAAAATATATCACAGCGTGCGGCTGAGATGCTCAGAAAAGATATAGGACTTATAAAAGGAGATAAAGTAACAAGAGGAGATGGCGAAGGAAATGGGCGACCTAAAGATAGTGTAATAGAAAAATCCACTGAAAGTATTGTAGACGCAATATCAGCGTTGATCATCTCTGGTAATTTTGCATTTGATAAAAATCATATTGAATCTATTGCTTCTAAAGAAAAAGAAAGTGGTTCTAGAACAGGTTCTTATGAAGATTTTAAAAGTGACATGGCAGAAAGTTATGGCGTCTCTGCAGAACACGTTGATCTTTCAAAAGCTGTTGCATCTTCTATTTTTAAAAATATAGACTCTGATTTAAAAGATGAAAAAATAAACGATGTAATAATAGAACATATCATAAAAGACATTTTAAAGACCAGCAAAGAATACAAAGAAAGTAAAGAAGAGTTCACGGTTGATGAAGATAAAGATGATAAGTTAAAGAGCTCTTTTAAAGACTATTTAGAAAAATCTGGTATTGAAAACGAATCTATTAAAAAAGATAACCTTAAATCTATTATACTTTGGTTATTTTCTAACCACATTCATGGCAGTGGTAGCCCAAACAACGTTAATGATGAGTATTTTAAACCTGAAAATAAAGATAAATTTATTAGTGAGATATTTAAAAAATTTAACATTGAAGATTTAGTAAAAGACGTTAAAAGTGTTATTGATGAAGATGGCTTTTTAACTGTTGATAAAGACAGTGAAGAATTAGCAGAAAAATATCAGAAAAAGTTTGGTCCTACTAATTGGAAAAAGTTTAGGATATACGCTTACTTTAACAACAAAAAAAGGCTTGCAAGATTAATATCAGAAAACAATAATCTTTATAAGCAAAAATTATTATCAAGAGCTATATTTGACTTTGACGATAAAGCAGCAATAAAATTATTTGAAGCAGATGCATTATCTGCTGATGGTGCTTTTAGACATCTTAGTTCAAAAGCTAAAAATCTTGCATCAAAAGCAAAACAAAGGGTAATGTCAAAATATGGAGAAACTTCTTCTGAAACTTCTTCTGAAACTTCTAGACCAGATTATAGACACAAGCCTCTTGATGAAAAAGAAGTTGAAGAATACTTGAAGTTATCGATCATGTCGTATTTAGGTATTAGTAGTGAAGAAGTTAAAAAGCCTCTAGGCTGGATGTCTTCTATAGATGATACAGATCCTGAAGGGGAGCTTAGTCCTGAAGAAGCTCATAATCTTAATCAAAAGAAGATTAAAGCTTTATGCAAATTAACAATTGAATCAACTTATAAAAGCTTAGTTAAGCAAGAATGGAAAGCACGTACTTCAGACGAAGAGAACATACGAAAAGATAAAAAGAGTGAAAGAAAGCAGTTCTACAAAGAAGCTGGTAACTTAGGAAAGTCTTTCGTAGGCGCTGGGGTATTTGCTACAGCAGCATTTGCTCCTTGGGCAGCGCTACCTTATGCAGCAGGTGCAATGATTTTTCAAAATGAGCTTGGTGCTGCTTCAGGTTTTGGTTTTAAAGCTATAGCAAACTACTTTGACGAAAAACATGACGGAGAAGATGTTAGTAAAAGAAAAGAATCTATACAGAAAAAGCTAGAAGAACTCGGATATGATGTTGACTTAAAAGAAGAGGTAGACAGATTATATGAAGCTTACAATGACATAGTTAAAGAAATGTCTCAGGATAAAGAGTCTGCAGAGGGTGATACTGAAACCTTGCAGGCTGGATATTACTTGCATACAAATTCTTTAAAAAGTTTGCTTTTTGAGGATTCTTCTAGCAAAGAAGAAACTAAAGCTTCAAAAGGAAAGAAGAAAAATCTTGTTGAAATCGATGAACAAGATGTAATGGAAATCATAAGAGGATCTGGCCTAGAGTTATTTTCAGCTGAGTTTAATAGCGAAAAAATATACAATAACTTCATGGAAAAACTAAATGGTATGCTTAGAAAGTATGCTAACATAACAATAAAGAACATTAAAAAGAAAAGTATAACTAAGACTTTAGCAGCTGAACATGCAAATAGTCTTGTAGATCCTGATGCTAAAAGAGGGCAAGCTGCTTCTCCTTTAATTGATATGATTATGCGACAGATTGGCGAAAGTGATGATGCGACTTCTGTAGCACTGGCTAATGTTATAAATAGTTTAAATCACAGCGGGTCAGATGCAGGTAGATTATTAATATTAATGATGATACTAAACCCAGAAGGATTTACACAAATGGCATCAAAAGCACAATCTTCAGGCAATAGAGATAATATGATGTCAAATATTCTAGGTGCTATGGCTGAGGCTCCTGTTCCGAATGCAAGTCAAACAGTCGAAGAAATAAAGACAGAAGGTCCTGCTGAAGTTCCTGCAAAACTCAAGGTCTCTGCTAAACAAATGAAGGCTATAAAAGGAGTTGTTGAACATATTAGAGTTAATTTTAAGAAAGAATACTTAACCGACAAAATTCTTGCAGATGAAGAAGCTGAGAGTGTCATTGATGACTTAATAGAAGTTAGTGATAATCAACAGGATAATCAACATAATGCGTGTCATATAATTGAAAATAAAATTTTTAAAAAACATTGTATAGAAGACGATAACATGACTGCCTTTAAAGACTTATTGTTTGCTAAAACAATTATCAACTTAATATTCCTAGAAGGACAAGATTACAACGTTGAAGAGATTAGTTTAAAAATGATTCTTAAAGCGCTTAAAAGAGATAACGATCATCGTAACATTTCTGACTTTGAACATATGAAACCCTTTGCAAAAGACTTTAACAATCTTATAGGAAATGTATTTAAGATATTCAGCATTACTACCCAAAGTAGTATACCTGTAAGTGTTAAATTTAGTGATCTTTTTAAAGATACAGCAAACTGCAAGTTTATAAAAGCTTCAATAAATAGCAATACAACTATTAAATTAACTGAATCGTTTAGAAGAAGAGATGTATTAAGAAGCAAGAGTTATATTGCAGGTAGTTTAAGTAGTTTATTATTTGAAGATTTTAGTGGCAAAAAAGAGAGAAACATCAACAAAAAAGATGATAAAATAGATTTAAGAAAAGAATGGTTAAAGTTGTGGGATATTTAAATTTAGTTTTTGGAGTTTTAGATGAAGCTTAATAGTGAATTGATGTTAAAGTTATTAAAAGAAGAGTATGATAAGAGGCTAGACTATTATCTTAAAGAAGTAGAGACTAGAGCTGAGCATAGTCAAGAAGACGCAGAGTTAGTTAATAATGCTCGTGGGTTGAAGCTTAAAGATAGAGCAGGCTTTTTATATACTTTGTTTGAGATCATTAAAGACGAAAGTGGCAAGATATTTGCTTTGCTTATTCCGCCTGGAGAAGGTGATGATGAAATGATAGGGCCTGCCTCAACACGTTTGCATGACGATTTACCCGCTAGCGATCATGAATTAGAAGACATGCAGTTCTCTGAAGAGCCTGAATATATTTATTCGGGAGTCAATGAAAACGAAGATACAGCAGAAGAAAATAAAAAAAGTGTAAAACAAAAGTCAGAAGCTTCAAGCAAAGACGTCAAAGTAAAAGACGATGGCATTAGAGAACCAAATCCTGATGCAGCAAAGAAAAAGTCATTTAAACCAGACGTTTCAGCGCAAGTCAAAGAATATGAAGAAGTTAATGACATGATTAAAGTAAGTCTAGAAGAGTTAGAGAAAGAGTTTTCACTATGAGCAACTTAGAAGATATTATCAATAAAGCTATAGAAGCTACTTTAGAAGAAAATGGTATTAACAATCATAAAAGCAAAAATGTTTTAACAGAAGAAAAACAGAAAACAAATAGAACCATATCTGAAGCTTATGTGACGCAAGCTGGTTCATTTGATTTACAAACTGAACTTTTATCTTCTAAGACTAAGAAAGCACATAAAGAGCTTTTGGATGGTTATGTTAAGAAATTAAATAAGATCTCTTCTGAACTTGATGGTGTTGACAAGTCAAGTGCTAATCTAAATAGCTCTCAGTTTCGAAGCTTAAAGATTGATGAAACTTATAATCATAATGCAGCATTTTTGCACGGTCTTTACTTTGAAAACATAAGTGATCTAAGTAGCAATATTACAATGGACTCACTTGTCTATATGAGATTAGCAAGAGACTTTGGTTCATTTGACGCCTGGCAAGAAGATTTCGTTGCATGTGCACTTTCAGCAAGAAATGGCTGGGCAGTAACTTATTTTGACATGCATCTTCAGAGATATATGAATACAGTCATTGATTTGCATAGTCAAAGTGTTATGACAGGAATGTTTCCTGTTGTAGTTATGGATTGCTGGGAACATAGTTATTATAGAGATTATCTTAAAGATAGAAAATCGTATGTTTTTGGTATGATGAAAGAATTAAACTGGTCAGTTATCGAAGATAGAGTTAAAAAAGCTGATAAGATATCTAAGGTTTTAAGAGGTTAACATGAATAAAAAGTTTAGTAATAGTGTTTATAAAAGCTTGTTAGAAAACACTGCTTTGAGTCTTAGGCTTTTGCTCGAAGAAGAAGATAAAAAAGAAGATGAAGATCCTTTTTCAATGCCAGAAGATAATGAAGACGAAGAATCAGCTGGGGAACAAGAAGGTGGTGTTGAAGCTGACGTTGGTGATTTAGATGTTGTTAAAGATGACTCATCTGAAGATGAAGATGAAAGCGTAACTAAAGAGCAGTTTAATCAGCTGCTTGATGATCTGAGCATGATAAAAAGAATAATTCTAGGTACACAGGATCCTGATTCTGACGGAACTGAAGAGGGAACTGGATCTATAGAAAGCCATATTTCTTACGGCATTTCAGGATTAAGTGAATCTGACGTATCTAGAAAAAACAAAAATCTAGTGAGAGAATCTTATATGAACATCTTTAAATCTTTTTTGTTAGAAGAAGATGACAAAGATGCAGTAGATGCTGTTGAAGCTGAGATTGATGATTTAGACAGAGTTCTAACAAAAGGTACAGAACTTGTAGATAAGTTTAAAAAAGGAAACGAAGTTGACATAGAAAAATATGTGAATGTTTCTTTGAACGCATTTAAGAATTTTGACAATTTATTCTCAAAAGAAAGTATTGTTAAACAAGCAACTATAAATGTATTAGTATTGAATAGTGGAGCGAAAGCAGAAGAAAATATATCTAAATTCAAAGAAAGATTTCACGAAGAGCTAAGTAAACAGTTTGGAATTAACTATGAAGATCAAGTACTTGTTTCAGATAAAACTTCAACAGCTTCTGGAGCAAAAAGTCAAGGGTGATATAAGTTTTGAAGTCTAAATCTTCTAAAAGCAAAAGACAAATAAAAAAAATTGTCAACAACAAAACAGTTCACGTTGAGATTCCAGGATCTATACACAAGAAACTGAGAGCATTGTTGTTCTTAAATGAAATGTCTATGCAAAAGTTTTTCTGCTTGATGGCAGAAAAATACATAGAAAAAGATAATCATATACATTCTCTTGTAGATGAGCGAGTGAATGAAATAAAAGACAACAAGCTTAGCAAACTTAGAGATATTGAAGAGAAAGATTTGTATAATGTTATTGAAGAAAACTCACCTTTTAAATAAAACTAAAAAGTTTTTAAAAGTTTTAGACGAAGTATCAAAAAATCAAGAAGAAATCTCTATTCTTAAAAAAGAAATAGAAGCTTTAGTGTTAGCTAAAAAAGAAGACAAAGAAAAGATATCATCACTAAACAATATTGTAGAAGAACTAAAATCTCATAATAAAGTTATTGTCAATGACATAGTAGTAATTTCAGCAGCACTTAAAGATTTATATACTATACTATTAAAAGAATATGGGTATGATGAATTTAGCTTGATAGAGTTCATTAATTCAAAAAAGAAAAAAATTGATTATCATTAGTATGATATTTAGTTATTGTTAAATAATTAAATAAAAACAAGGTAATCAAAATGAAGAAAACTAGTGTAGATAGCTTAACTAAGTTAGCTAATAATCTTTTGTTTGAAAATATTGCTGGACCAGTTGGTGACTCAATGTATGTTAATAATAGCAGAATGGGTCAATACGATACTCCCGGGCCTCAAACAAAAAACGACGATCTAAGAGATGAAGAAGAAGAAAAAGCTTTTATACCTGTAGTTCCTACTGAGGTCGTTAATAATCAATCATTGATAAATGTTAATTATGATAGAGGAGACAAAAGCTTTATGCCCGACAATACTACAGAATTATCGTCAGCGTTAGCAAGTGAGTTCTCTGATTTAGGTATTAATGATCTTACAATAAAACAAGTAAGAAAAATATGGAAAAGTTTTAAAAAAATAGTTGACGAGGTCTAGAATGAAAAAAATAAAAAATAGAGTTAACAAGCTTTTAGAATATAAAAGCAAAGTGTATAAAAGAAAATACTTTTTGCTTTCAAAATTTTCTAATACTAACATTAACAAAAACAAATATATGTTAGAAGAATTTAATTGCTATATAAAAAGCTTAAACAATTCCGAAGGTTTGTTTCCCACGGAAGTTTCAATTGTTGATCTTTATAAAAGGCAAGTTTTCAATGAGACTAGATCAGAAAAAATAGCAGAAAAGCTTTCTTGTAATTTGATTAAAGAGCTAAACTTAAAAATAAGCAAAAGAATTGTTAACAAAAAAGATGCTGTAGAAAGTCTTTTAGACGAAGTCAAGATTAATAGTAATAAATTAAACAAAAAACTAGAAGAGACTCTTTTAAAGTCTATAAAAATTAAAAAATCAATTCTTAGTGAAAGCTATGGCAAAGAAGATAATGTTGTTGACTTAACAGATATGTTTGACAAAACTAATCCAGATGACGAAGATTTATCATCTATAGCAGGAGAAGATAGTATTGAAAGTGAAAGCGATGAAATTGTTGACATAGACTATAAAGACAATGATATTGTTGCATACTTTGGAGGTAAAGATCCTAGAAAGTTTAGTAAAAAAGACTACAAGTCAATGTTTGATATTGAACCAGACAGGAACTATCATTCTGAAATAAGTAAAATTGTTAGAAAAATTAGTGGTGATCTTACTCCAGAACAGACTAAAGATATTAAGAATATGAGATCCATGGTAAAGGGATTTCCTGTAAGATCAGCTGAAGACAAGGTTGATCAAATTGCAATTGAAGCAATCAGTAGAATGTCTATCGAAGCAAGAAAGAAACATTTTATACTTGACAAGATGTATAGAATGCTAAGCGTACAAACGGGATCACTAAAGTTTTTAGGATTAAATGAAAAAGAAAAGCAGCGACATTTAGAAAAACTTTCTAGTACTAAAATGGGTAGTCAAGAAAGAAAAGAAAAATTAGCAAGTATTCATAATAAAGATTCTGAAATTAGAAAATACATTTCAGGCTCGACAGAAGATTTAGATTTTGTTAAGCTTGATAGATCTGAAGGCGCTGATGAATATAAGCGGAAAGGAACGTTTGTAACATCTGGAAGAAGGAGTAGAAGATCTAGAGGCGGATTAATGTCGCAAGAAGAAATTAAATCTTTTGACAAAGAAATACAAGATATTTTATTAAAGCACGACTATGATCTTGAAGATGAGATTTTAAGGCTCGACGACTTACTTGATATTGCTAGAAGACTTTTTAATGATCCTATTAAGTTTAGACAGCTAACAATTGATTTAGACATAATGTTTGGAGACAATCAATCATCTTCTAAAATTAATCCTTTATCTCAAAGCGAATTTGAAGAGTATGAATCTGAAAATTTGAGAATTGATAGAGAGCTTGATGATGAAGCTTCATCATCGCTAGAACAAGACAGAAATGAAGTGATCAACGTTACTCAAGCTGCATATTCATCTCTAGATGAGCCTGAGATTATGCTGACTGAGCTTGAATACAAAGAGTATCAAGATCAAATGAATGATCTAAGAAATAGAATTGCTGAGCTAAATAAAAAATTGGAAGCAACAAAGCCTAATGTATTTGCTAAATTTGAAACAGATACTCAAGGTAATGTTATTATTGAAGATTTAGAGGACGTACCTGCAGAAGGCTTAACATCTGAAGAAGCTAGAGAATATGAAGACATTGTATCTAAACTAACTAAAAGCATGAAGATAACTGTTATAAGCTTAGATCAAAAAGGTAAAATTTACGAAGAGTTATATAACAATGCAGCTGCAACTCCAGAAGATTATGCTAAATTCATGAAAAGATTTGGTTTAAAGGAAAAAGCTGGTCCTCAAAAGTATAGAGATATAGGTATGCAAACCTATGGCGAAATGACAGGAACATCAGGCCCTAGGCAGTATTCACTTAAAGCTTGGTTTAAAGGAAACCACTATTCGCTTTCTATTCCAGAAAAATCTGAAATATATTCTCAGTTAGCACAAAAATGGTTTGATACTTTAACTACTCTTGACCTTATTCATGACGAAGCCTTTAAGCTTCCAGGATCTCCGGAGATGAAAAAGCTCGTTAGGTTTTTCGATGAGATGTCTAGATATACTACATCCAAGGGCTTTGAAAGATACTTTGATGACAAAGGTGATGAAAGTGAAAAAGAAATTGTAAGAGAAAAAATAAATTCAGCTTGGCGTTATGCAGGAAGCGAAAACAACAATGAATTTTATGAAGCAATTAAAAAGCTAGAAGAAGAAGATTCTCAATTTAAGAAGTATGCAATATTAGATTGTTTAACATCGGGAAATTCTTCGTTTAGAGTATATGCTACTACAATGATGAAAGAATTTTACAATAAATATATTTGGAGTAGCGTTGAAGAAGAGTTGACTTTCGCAATAAGAGATTATTTTAAAGCGCATACAAAAGGAGGGAAAATAGGTACTTCTTTAGCAAGAAAGAAAATAGACCCAAATACAGGCAAAGAGCTGTCAAAAGCAATAAGACTAAGAGACATACCTAAAGATGAAGGTAAAGATTTGTTTGGTACAATAATAAATGTTACCATGAATAGGTCTGGTTTACCTAGCGCTGAGTCATATAAACAAGACAAAGATATGAATACACAGAAGTATCAAAGAGACTACATTTCAGGTAATATCAATAACAAAGGAGACTTTTTGGCAAAGATAAGAAGTTTTAATTCTGATCACCCAAAATTTAAAATTATGAGCAAAGATGGTAGTGAATTTGGAAGTGATGATGTTGATGATTTGCTAGATGATATTTTTGACTCAAATGGTATTATTGGTAGGTCTAAGGTTAGGATGATGCGCATGTCAAAAGGTTCATCTAAAGAATTCGTTGCATTCTTGTTTGATTACGAAGAAGGACGTCATGATGAGATTGTTATTAACTCTTTAGCAATTAGTAAAGTATTAAGAAGAGGCGCTGATCCGTTAAATATTAAAATTTTTAAAGAAGTAGGCAAAGATACATTTAAAGCATTTAGTAAATATAAGAAACAGTTCGCACCTATATTAAAATCAAAAGATTTTGCAGAGTATCTTGAAGATGAATTAGGACTTTCTACTATTGACACTAAAAGCCCTGGCTCATCAAAACCTGAGTATGTGACTTCAAAGTATTCTCTATAGAATAGGTAGAAAATGTATTTACAAAATATTATGTCAAATTATTTAAATGAAAATGCTAAGACATTTTCTGTTGAAAATCAATTCAAGCCTTTAAAAGTATCAAAAGATACTTGGGCATATGAGGAAAAAAGAGTTATCAAATCTTATGTTTTTGAAAAAAGAAAATTTCTAGAAGCGTTTATAATACAACTAATAAAATTCAATAGAGAGACAGATGCTTCTATTGAATTCAGAGTTAAAGAAATGAAAGTCGGCTGTATAATACACGCTTTATCTCCATCGATATCTGAAATTGAAATTGAAGCTGCGAGAGACATAGACAAAATAAAAAAAGATGTAATGTATTATTATGCAGATAAACAATGAAATAATAAAAGAATTAGAAAAACAAGAACAAGTTAACGAAAACTCTTTGCTTCTAAGTGAAGATTTAGAAGAATTGTTATATTCTGATTCTGATATTGAAGTAAATCGAACCAATAATCCTTATGTTTATTTTCAAACTAAAAATGAAGTATTTAAAGCTAAGTTAGTTAATTATCAAAAAAAAGACAGACAAGAAATTTTACATGTTTTGTCAAACATATCTTGTTTTAATTTACTAGATAGAAATTTAATAGATAAAGTCCACATAGAGTTTGACGAAGATAATTTTAAAGAAATACTGTGTAGTTCAAAAAAAATTAATTATAAAATAAAACTATGTGAGTCAAATATTTATTTACTAAAGATAAAGATTAAGGATGTATAAAATGAATTTTGAATTTGATAAGTTTGTTAAAGATATAGAGAAGAGACAAGTTAAAGAAAAAAAGAGTAAAGAAAATAGTCAGAGTATCATAGACCATGATGAAGCTAGAAGACTTAGGGATAGTATGTATCAAGAGAGATGGCAAAATAGAATTGTTTGGGAGAACAAGTAATGGACTATAAGCTAATAGAAGAGTTTAATGGTATACTTGAAAACTCTTGGAAGCAAGAAAGAGAAGAGTTTATTAGAGATTCTAGAGAAATGGGTTTTAATCACGAGCTATCAGAAGAACTAAACGAAGATGATGTTGAAGAAGAAGAAGAAGATTCTAGAAAAGAAGCCTCTATTAAAGATGAAGAGTATGAAACAGGTGACGAATCCCCTTCAACACTAACCCTTTCAGATGCATTAGACTATGACAGAGTAAAGCGAGACTTAAATCAATTTAGAGCTTCACATTCCTTGTCAGACCCTGAAGTTGACTCAGAACTTAAGAATTATTTTGATAGACTTAGCGAAGATGAAAAAAAGATTCTTTATGTCTTTGTTAAAGGCTTAACTCAAGTAACTCTTTTAGATGTTTCTGGCAAAACTGCAAACGTGCCTTCAGATATGAAATTCCAAGTAACAAAAAAAGGTTCAGCAACTAGTGAAAAGCTCAAGTCAAAAGCTCGAGCCCAAGAGCTTTCTGTTAACTTAGATGATGAAGAAAAAATGCAAGACTTGACAAATCAACCTATTGTCATAGGTGATAAAACAAAGCAAAAAGAGTCTATACAAGAAATAATTAAAATAGTTAAAGAGAATGCCTAAGTTAATAAAAGTACTTCATCCTTATGAATTTAAAAATATCAATACTGTAAGTGACTTTTTAATATTTTCAAAAAATATATTTAGAATAGTCAAGAAGAACGGCTGCTATGAAAAAAAAGACGGCATTTTAATTCCCTTAAGATGGTCTAAAGAAAAAGAATCGTGGGTTGTTGATAGAGGCACAGACTTAAAGAGAGACATTGAAGGAATAAGCTTAGATAATATTGACTTGTTTTTTGCTAAAGAAGAAATTATCTATAAGGCAATTGTTTTTATTTTGAACTCTGTTAAACAAAATAACGAGTTTAATATTATTGCTAATAAATTTAACTTAGTTAAAAACGACACTAAATTCATTGCATTTGAGTATACTAATAAAACAACTAATATAATCGATAATAAAATAGAGACTGCATATCCTATAGGATTGTTTGAATTCTGCCAGACAAAAAAAAGAAAAGGTCGATACAGTAAAAATAATTCTGAGCTTATTGATAATTCACACAAAGTATTAGAAATGATTTGTAATACTAATAAAGAAAACTTTGCAATTCTTGATGTTCTTACACTTAAAGAAAGCTATACTTCTTCCTACAATAGTTTCTTAAGATATATAATAGAAAAAGAGTATAACTTTAAATCAAAAGATACAGATATTTTATTGTCTTTTAAAGATATACTTGAAGAAAGATGTCTTGATATAACAAACAACTTTAGAATTAAAGAAATAGTAAAAGCTATTAATGATAAAAATATGTCAAATTACTTTTTTAGGAAAAACAAAAAAAATATTATATCGCTGTTACTAAATGTTATACTTGGTGAGTTTATCAAAAAAGAATTAGAAATTGAAGAGTCAGAAGGTGTTGTTATTTGGGACAAGTTTTCTAGAAGCTTTATAAAACTAACAGGTAGCTTTTTACTAGTTGAGAAAAAAAGTTTTAATGAAAAAATAGAAAAAGAAGAAGAATATAGTTTAGAAAATATTCCAATTTTACCAAGGACTTTTTAATGTTTAGCAATATAGATGACAATCATAAAGATAAAATAATTGAATTAATAGAAGAGCTATTAGAGTTTTACAATGATGACGACTGGATTATCTTAAAAAAATATCTACTAAGATATCTACACCCAGATATTAGAAAATATTTTTCAACAAGACACAGTTATACAAAAAAACACAGTCTTAATGAATTTGAGTCATCTTTAATTAAATATATAAGTACAGAGTATAATCACTATCTAGAACTTAAAGAAAAAGATAGACATAAAGATGGAGATATTTAGATATGAATATGAAAAAGCTGATAATAAAAGATAAGAAAGCTAAGTTTCTAAATGAAAATTTTACATTTGATCAGATAAAAGATGTTTTTGGCTTTAAAGAAATAACAGCAACTTTGAGTGATGTATTAAAAGTAGTCAGCGCAAATATAAAATATGCTATTGAATTTGTTTTATCTTTTAGATCTTTAAGTATAAAAAAAATACATCAAAACATGAAACAAGCAGATGCTAAATTTGCTAGAAGAGTAAGAAATGCTATGAGGAGTATTGACAGGACAAGTGAATCTTTATCTAGTGGGTCTTATATAAATGAAGCTTTTTTGTTTGCTGCTCCAGAATATGCAATTGTAGATAACTTTAGAAAAAGTGTTGATGATGCTGGAGGCATGAGATATTTTTTGCAAAGTGAAGATCAGAATTTGTATGTTGGTAATCTAGTAGATGATGTCTACTCTTTTTTTGAAAAAGGAACAGAAAAGCTGGTTGAAAAAGATTTCTGGAAAGATAGCGAAAGCTCAAGTAGCGAAAGCTCAAGTAGCGAAATACAAAATAAAAAAAACAAAAATTTAGATAATGAGCTAGAAAAAATCAATAACATGATAAGAGAAAGCTACGGTCTGAGAGCGCTGAATGCAATTAGAGATTTACAAGCTGATAGAGTTTCAAATAAAGACGCAATGAACTTGAAAGTAATATTAGAAAATAATAGAAACTTAACTAAAGAAAGTCAAGCAAAGAAAATAACAGCTTACTTTGAAGGAATGAAAAACAATATAGGCTCAAATCAATTGAGGAAAGATATTAGTATTATTGAAAACAAACTAGTCATATCAAATAATAAGATACTGATAAAAGAAAACAAAAAAAATGCGTCTAGTGCTTATAAAAATTTAATTGCTTTTATTTCAAACGATATCTATAAGTCAAATTTAGATGACATATTGTCGATTTTAAATCCTGTTGAAAGCTTTAGTAGCGACATGCTAAGCAAAAGATTGAAAGAAGATGTAAAAGAATATGAAGATTTAATAGGTTTTTTGTGCATTGATTGTCTTGTTATGCTTTTATCTAAAGAATACGAACAAAACAAAACAAATAAATTTGAAAAATCCTTTCAAATAATAGAAAAAATTGTAGATAAAATAAGTCAAGATAAAGTTAAAAATGATCTGAATAGTGGTATTAATAAAATAAATAAATATCTAGAGAATGCTAAAGAAGAAGAATTGATTCCTACTATAATCTGTTTATTAAAAGAAATAGATAAAAATAATCCAAATATTAATAAAGAGTATATTGCAAAGTTAAATAAGTTTAGTAATAGTAAAGATCAAGATTTTATTGAGTTAAAGAGTTCATTTAAAAAATTATACAAAATATATCAAGATACTAATATAACATCACTAGTAGAAAATTTACAAAAACTTATTAAAGAAAAAGCAGAGAATAGTAAATGAAAAACAAATTTAGCCAGCCAGGAATATTTTATGAAGAGTCAAGTGAAGGTTTAACTAATGGAATTCCATTTATGGAAATAGAAAAAGAAAAAAGCATTCCTAATGTATTGTTTATTGGTGCTGTTCAAGATACAGATGAACAAATAAATGAAAACGAAGTAGTTAAAGAAGTAGTTATACAAAGTTACTTTAATAGTGAAGCTATTAAAAGAGCTTTAGATGCAGAGCAATACAACAAGATTAAAGAAAGCCTAGGATTAACTTTAGTAAAATAAAATTTATAAAATAATAAATTAGTTCTATAATATAAAATAAAGAGGATTAATTATGTATAAAGTTGGTCAAATATTGTATACTCTCATAGAGAATAAACATGCTATCTTTCCAGTTCAAGTAATAGAAGAAGTAACAATTAAAAACTTAGAAAGTGAAACTACTACTTATAAAGTTTTACTTCCTAATAGTAAAAATCAAAAAGTAGATTTAAATAGGTTTGACAAAGTATTTCCTGAGATAAACTCTGCTTCTAATTATTTATTAGAAAATGCAAAAAAAGCCATATCAGACATGCTTGTAAGTTCGAAAAAGTTAGAGGTTAAATTTCTTAAAGGCAATATTGAAAAAGAAGAATTAAAATCTCAAGTTGATATTGTCACGTGTAATAATGAAAAAGAAAGTGTTAAAATTGATTTAGGCGACGGACAATTAGCCAAAGTTAACATAGAAAATATTAGCAATTACTTAGACGAAAACATTCAAGAAGAAATACAAAAAAAAACATGAAAAATATTTTATTGCTTGATGCGTATAACTTGATTTATAGAGCAAGATATAGCGGAATGAACAAAGGAGATAATTCAACAATTTTTAATTTCTTTAGAGGTATTAGACCTTTAGTTGAAAAATTTAATCCTGATGTTACTTACTTTGTTCTAGAGGGAAGACCTAAAAAACGTCTTGAAGTATCACCTGATTATAAAGGGCAAAGAGTTTATACAGATCATGATGGTTTTAATAGGCAGCGAAAAGAAATTATTTCAATTGTAAAAAAATATTTCCCTTTTATTGTAGCTAAGCATGATGATTTTGAGTGTGATGATATTATTAATCATATTGCTGAGAAAAATCACAAAGATGACAATGTAACAATAATATCATCAGATACAGACTTTATTCAAACAATAACAAAGAATATCAAACTCTATAGTCCTGTACAAAAAAAATATCTCGAGTCTACAGACTATGATTATGTGTCTTGGAAGTCTCTTGTTGGCGACAAATCTGACAATATTGAAGGATTTAAGGGTATTGGTGATAAAAAAGCTAAAAAGCTCCTGTCAGACAATACTTTATTAGAATCTTTTTTGTTAAAAGAAAATAATAGTGCTATCTATAAACATAATATGTTTATGATAAAGTTTCATGAATTAGATGAAAACGAAATAACAAACATTAAGCTTTCTAGCTTGACCAATCCTCCAGATTGGTCAAAGTTAAAAGATATTTTTGTTAGTTATGATTTTAGTTCTATGACTAAAAAAGAAAAAACGTGGAATAACTTCATTGATACGTTTAATAACTTAGAAAGGAATATGACATATGTCAGTTGAAAAGGTTTTGCCAAATAATATTTTAGAGCAGCTTAGGTCAAATGGCTTAATATCAAAGCAAGAAGTAGTCATCAACTCAGGAGACATCTATTACGCAAAAGATGTACTGACAAGTGACAAGAGAATTGTAGAAAATGCAATTATTGATCAAATACAAAGTATTACTATTACAGAAAATTCAAACACAAGAACTATTTTAAAAGGTTAATTAATGTCAAACTTAATATATTTTGATGCACAAGCACAAACATCATTAAAAGAAGGTGTAAAGAAACTTTGTGATGCAGTTTCTATTACAATGGGTCCTCGAGGAAAGTTAGTATTAATTGAAAAAAATAACGAGCCTCCTCACTTAACAAAAGATGGCGCGACAGTAGCAAAAAATATAGTATTAGAAGATAGAGTAGAAGATTTAGGTGCTAAGTTGTTAAAACAGGCTTCAGAAAATACTGCAACAGTTGCAGGTGACGGAAGTACAACATCAACAGTGTTAGCAAAAGAATTATATTTCAGATCTTCTCAAGCATTGCAAACAGGAATAGGTTCACCTTCTGAGATTTGTGAGCTGTTAAATAAGAAAGTAGACGAAGTTGTAAGTCTTTTAAAAGAAAAAGCTATTAAGGTATCTTCTAATGATGAGATTAAAAATGTTGCAACCATCAGCGCTAACGGTGATGACTATATCGGAGAACTTATTTCTAATGCAATGTCTGAGGTTGGCACTTCAGGACTTGTAACTGTTGAAAAATCAAAGTCTACAACAACAGAGCTTAAACTCGTAAGAGGTGTAAAAATAGACAGAGGCTATGTTTCTCCTTACTTCGTTAATGATAATGAAAAACAAAAAACTGTCCTTGAAGATCCATTAGTTTTGATTTTATCATGTAAGCTTAATTCTCTTACACAGATTTTGCCTGTCCTTGAAAAGATACATCAGACGGGTAAGCCTCTTTTTGTTATAGCAAATGATTATGACCCTGAAGCTATTCAGGCTTTAATTGCTAATGTTTCTAAAGGTTTGCTACAGATTTGCGCTGTAAGGTCTCCTTTCTATGGCGAAAAGAGAAATCAAATATTAAATGATTTAGCATCAGCACTCGATACAAAAGTAATCTATGATTTAGATGAAAAGTCTATTAGCGACATACTACTTTCAGACTTAGGTGAATGCAAAAAAATAGAGACTTCTCATGACACTTCATTGTTTGTTGAATGTAAATCTACTTCAGACTCTGAAGATCTTTCTAAACAAGTAGAAAAAATGCTGGAAGATAAGTCTATTTCTAAAGAAGAAGAAGTATTTTTAAAGCAAAGACTTATTATTAACAAGGGTGTAGTTGCTGTATTATCAATAGGTGCACATACAGAGTCTGAACTTCTAGAACTTGTCGATAGAATTGATGATGCTTTGCATGCAACAAAAGCTGCAATTGAAAGTGGATTTCTCCCTGGCGGAGGAATTGCTTTAGCAAAAGCAGGAATTAAGTTGTTTGACAAAAGAAGCGAAGAGACTCTTCTAGCAAGTACAGTTTCAAAAATAGTTAGTGATGCTTGTTTGACTCCTTTAAGACAAATCTTGAAAAACGCTGATTTGCCCGCAGATTATATTATTGAAATGATTAAGAAAGTTCCTGACTTTACATACGGTTATGATGTTAGAACAGAAAATTATTCTGACATGATTGAGAAAGGAATCATTGACCCACAGAAAGTGACTGCTACAGCTTTGACAAATGCAGTTAGTGTATGTAATTCACTACTTTCAGTAGGGTGTATTGTTCTTAGTAATCAAAACTATAATCAGGGCGTTCAACTAGTACAACTAGAAGATGATATGTATTAATATGATCTAATGGAAAGGAGCTAGACATGCTTAAGATAGATTTTTTAGACTATGTTATAGAAAGAAAACTCAAAGAAGAAGACTTAATCAAATCACCCAACAATCAGATTCAACTAGAAGTTCCTAAATATTATGATGAGTATGAAGAAAAAGAAAAGAAAAAAGATAGCATAGAACCTAAGCGTGTAATAATTATTGAATTGTAAATATAATAATCAAAAAACAAAAGGAATATAATTGATTAGATTAAATAATGAATATTCTAAAATAATTAAAAACAACCCACTGCTTTCTAGAAAAGAAGAAAAAAAGCTTTCTGAATCTATAAAAAAAGGAGATTCTAGAGCAAGACAAAAATTAATTGAATCAAACTATAGGCTTGCTTTTTCTATTGCCAAGAAATATTACAGACAAGGAATGAATTTTGAAGACTTGCTTCAAGAGAGTAATATAGGTTTAATTAAAGCAGTTGACAAGTTTGATCACACGTTAGGTTATAAGTTTAGTACATATGCTTGTTGGTGGATTAAACAAGCAGCTCTACAGTATTTAAACGAAAGCTCAACAGATATTAAAGTTCCTACTCATTCTAGAATGCTTAATTCTAAAATAAGAAAAACAGCGTTAGCACTTGAAAAAAAGAATGGCAAATCACCTTCGATTGAAGAAATTAGCGAAGAGATAGGCGAGTCAGTTAAGAAAATAAATTATACTTTAAAAGCAAACAAAACAATTCTCTCTATTGATAAAGAGAATTCTGATACTGGTTATAGTATAAAAAACTCTTACAAAGATGACAGTGACTATTCTAATCCTGAAAAGTCTTTGGAAAACAAAGAGTTAAATTCTTTAATAAGAGAAAGTCTTTCTTTGTTAACACCCAAAGAAGAAAAAATAATTAGATTAAGGTTTGGCATCACAGAAGATAAGTTTGATACAGAAAACTTTCCTGTTACTAAAGAAATGGATGAATACTTAAATGAAAAATAAAAAATATGTCACGGTAACAAATCAAGGTTTAGGATTATATGATATCGCAAAGATTATGACAGATGGAGGTGACAAAATGAATCATTCAACTGTAAGAAACATAATCAATAGATCTTTTGTTAAGGTTGCAAAAAATATGACAAAAAATTATAATCTAAAATATTCAGATGATCAAATATTTAATATTGCTAAGTCTCCTGAGTTTCAAGAGTCTATAGTTAAATTATTAGAAAGAAAGAGATTAAATAGCTATGAAGGAACATCATAATATTAATTTTAAGCTTTTTTGTCAAAGAAAAGGTTTTATTTTAGAAAGCTGGATAAAAAATAATCCAAGCTCTACTTTTGAAGACTTAAAAAAACAATTGTTAAATATCAAAGTAATGCCACCTTCACTAGAAGATTTTGAGCTTATCAAGGAAAAGCATGAAATTGTTGAAGAAAAACCTGAAGAAGTTAAAGTTGTCAAAAAAACAAGAAGAAGAAAAGTTAAAAAAGATGAAAGTTGACTTAGTCACAGAGTTTTTTTTAATAAAACAATATGACTTTGAAAATCTTACAGAAAGAAGAAAAGTAGAAGCAATAGAGAATAATTCTAATAATAATTCAGCCAAAAAAGATAATTATAGCTATAATAAAAACAAAGGCAAGAATTATTATGGCAAAAAAAGACGATATTACACTGATTATTGCTAAGAGCTTTTCTAGACAAAAGCTTACAATTGTAGAACAAGAAGCATGTAAAGACTTAAGCATTGTTAAGCTAATATCTGAGCATGGCTTGAACGACATTCAAGCTAAAGAAGTTATCAAATGGTGTTGCATGCATTATGACATTGGCTTCTTGTCTGGAGTAGAAGATGAAGGGTAGAAACTTTGATTATGGCACACAAATGTCAAATTCTAAAGAAGGCGAGATGGCAAAGAGAACGCTAATAAATATGGCAAAAGACTTGTATGATCTTTACATTAACTTAAATGATCATGATGATTTGCCTGAATGGTGCCACTATAAATTAGCTAGATCACAAAATGAGTTAGAAGCAGTTTCAAATTACTTGACTTCTAAAATATACAAGCATTGTTTAGATAGTAATATAGGAATATCTAAATTAACACTTGAAGTGAAAAATACAATTAAAGAAAGACAGGACTTAATTGAGATATCTAAGTAATTTTATAATATTTTCGTTGTTTTTCCTGGGCTGTAGTCAAACAAATCTAGAAGAATCAATTAGTTTAAGCTCAAACAAAAAAAAAGTAGTTGCTGGAGAATCAGTAAAGCTTTTATACTTTTCTCAAAAAAAATATGATTCTGTAGAAGTTTTCTTAAAAAATAAAAACATTTCTATTTCTTACGGGAAAAGAATGTATGATAAAAATTACATTATAAATAGAATAATTCTAAGCAAAGAATCTTTAAATATCGATGATTATTATTTAGAAGCTTTCTTTGTCAAAGGTAGCGAAGTTAGTAGTAAAAAGTTAAATATCACTGTAGAACCTTCTGTAATTATTAATAGCTTTTGTTCTACAAATGAATGCAGTACAACTTCAGGAAATATAGTACAACAAACTATAAACAAATTAAATATAAATACTTATAGATTAGCAGCTACAAAGATCACTTATACAGTTAATACACCTTACACAAATTACACTAGAGTTCATGAATTTAATTCTCCAATTAACAATGATTGGTTAGACAATATTGTTTTTGACAATGTTCCTGTTGGAATATCTTCATATATTGCATCAGTATCAATAGTTGCTGAAGATAGCGAAGGAGATATAGCAGAAAATGTTTTACCGTTCAGAGTTGTTAGACCAATTGAAATTAAACACTTTGGGGAATATGAATTAGCTGAGACTTATATTCCTATTCCAGTTACGGGTTGTATTCCTGGCTCTATAGGAAATAATGTTCAGTATTCTGAATCTGAATCTGAAACAAAACAAAACAGTGTCTCGCTTACTCTTAATAAAAATTGGAGTGATAGTAACTCTTTAACCGAAAACATTGGCAGATCTGAGGGCATTTCAGTTAATGAAACTGAGAATACTGTTTATTCTTCATCACTATCAAGATCTGAGACTAATGGAGAAAGCTATTCTAATTCTGTTTCTAACGGTGAATCTTCTAATATAAGCTTTAATACGTCTGATGGAGAAAACTGGTCTTGGGATATTAATGAATCACAAACACAAGGCTCAGCTAATTCTAATACTAATAGCAGTAACACATCAGTTTCAGGTTCTGTAACAACAGGATTTAGCGGTGAAGGCTCTCTTCCTTTTCTTGCAAAAGCTAGCGGTAAAGTTGAAGTAAGCGCTGGTGTCTCTCGGGGTTGGGGAAACTCAAACTCTTCTACAGAAAGTGAGTCTAATTCAAACTCGAGAGGATATTCTTCAGGAGGAACTACACAAAATGGCAGGACATACGGAAGTGTCCAGAATGATTCTAGAAGTCATTCTTTGAGCGGCTCATATGTTTTATCAAGTTCAACATCAAACTCAATAACAGAATCATCTGGATTATCTTCTGGCAGGGTCTGGAATATGTCTGAGAGTATAGCTAGCGGCAAAACAGTAACAACTGGGAATAGTGAATCTCTAGCAGAGACTTTAGTCGCTTCTTCTTCTAGCAGCACAACGTTTAGTTATTCAGCTTATATACCAAGAGGAAGATATGGTATATTCTATAGACAAACAAGCAGATATGTTAAATTATCTGAAGTTATTACATATGATCTTAATGGGTTTCCGCATCATTCTGGTTTTGTTTCAATGAATACATGGGCGTGGGCGCCTGAGTTATCTATTGGCGAAGATTGTAATAATATGCCAGAACCTAATTTGCCAGAAGCTACATGTTATATTCCACCTTGCGGAGAATAAAATGAATAATATTATATTAGAAAAAATATTGATTAGAATTCTAGAAGTGTTGTATAAATATGGCTGGCCTAAGTATGATGAAGAGTGGTTTGATAAAGAAGGCATAACTACTTGGGAAGAAGATAGAGAATGGACAAAACAATACTATAAAAGTATGGGTTTACTCTAAAATAAAAAACTATTTACGTAATTTCTAATTAAGCTTTCATTAGAAGAAGAAATTTGCGAAGAAGGTCTTCCAAGTTCTACACTTTTAACAAGAGTTGTAGCTATCTTTTCTTTGTTCTCTTCGCTAAGAGAACGAGGAAGCATTACTTTTAGGCTTTCAATATCACCGCTCATTAAGTATTTTCTCATTTGTGTGCCGCTTATTGCAACAACTCTTGGGATAGGTAATACATTTATCAATCCTGATTCAAACATTTCACCGTAATAGTTTAACATTAATTGATCACTATATCTAGGCGCATCATCTTCACCGCAATAGAAAGTAATAGCTGTTTCGCCTGTTTCATATCTAATATCTGAAATAGGGTCTATCCAATAAGACTCACCTTCATTATATGCATCTCTAAAAGCATTGGCTACATCAAATCCAGCCTTAACTGGAGAGTTGATTCCAGACTCTCTTGGAGTAATAATTGAAACATTGGTTCCAGAATATGACAAATTATCAGCTGTTAGTATATTATTCCAGATATATTCCATGTCTTTACCGAAAACAGGAGCTTCTCCAGGAATAGGTTCTTCAAATTTAACACCTTTTCTAGATCTTTTTTTAACACCTCTACTTGAATATGAAACGTATACATTAACTTTATCATTTTCTTGTTCAGCAAATCCTAGGTTGACTAGTTCATCTAGTAATTCAATACCAGCAGCAAATCTGATTAACGAATTGTGGCCTGCATGAAATGGTTTAGCAGACATTGGTACAATACCTATTTTCATATTTCTATCCTTTAAAATAAAATCTTGTAAACATTTTTAAGTGACATCTTCTTTGATTCTTGTTGCATAAACTTTTCTTTGAACGTAGGAAATATTCCTTTTTTGTCTCTGTAAGCTGCACCTAAAATCTGATTCATTGGTGCAAAACCACCTGTAACTTTTAATAAATCACGTTGGTAGTCATAAACACCACCTTCAACTGAAGTAGAAACTATTTCATCTATATCTTTATCGATTACTTTATTAAGATGCGGCATTAGTCTATGAACTTCAGGTTCCCATAGATCATCTGTTGTTTCTTTCATATACCTAACTAAGTCATCAACAGCAGTCTGAAGTTTGTCTTTGAGTAATTCAATGTTCATTTGACTTGTTTCTTCTGACATGTATGAAGATTTTATGCCTCTTAATAAATCAATACCTAAGTCTACGAATATCTCTTTAAAAGGAGATATAATTTTCTGCACTTTCTTTAGTGCATTTGCTGAACTTGTAAGATCAATACTGCGAAGTTTTGGAATATCTTCTTTCGACATAGATGAAGTGAAATCTTTGCTTTTTATTTTTTCTCCTGATTTAGTTTCACCATAAATTGCAAAGTCACAAAGCTTTTCTAAATCTTTTCTGCTTATACTAATACCTAAGCTTTCAACTTCTTTTTTGATTTTATTTTCTATTCCATCACCTAAGAATTGATTTTCATTTATTTCTAACGTTTGTGTAATTTCTTTTATTCTCTCAATATAATCTTCTATTTGTATATTAGTTAGTTTATTTAGATCAACAGTTCTATTAGATGCAAGAGTAAAACCTGCGCTTGATATACCATTGTTTATTAGATTGATTAGCTTTTCTAATCTCTGGCTATTATTTGAAGAGTGTGTTGTTTCTCTACCATTAACAAAATCAACTATGCTGTGAAACACTATATACTTTTCGTCGTATATTATTTGGTTTGGCTTGTCAGGATGCATAATTTCAAAATTGATAAATGATTTTGTTTCACCATCTGGGTGGAATATTTCTCTTATTTCCATTTCTGATGCTTGACCTGCAGAACTTAGCCATTGATCTACACCTCGTTTGATAGCATTTCCGCCTTCAACAAAAGGTAGCTCTGCAGGATGACCTGTAAATTTTTCTACTAGATCATCATGTGCCATATCTTCTTTGTTGCGCGCAAACATTAAAGTGCCATCTTCTTCTACAGTAAAGAATAGATTTTGACCGTCAACTTTTTCTATTATCTTTTGAGGAAGCTCATATTCTTTTATTCTGTCTATGATTTGTCTTGGGGTCATATCAAATGCTTCATATGGGTGCATCATATGACCAGCTAAACCACCTTCGTTAATTATTTTTTTTTTATAAAGATTTGAATATACTTCTTTTAAAATCATTCCTTTTCTGTTGAAAGAAGATGTTACTTTGTTGTTTTTAGTTGGAAATTTACTATAATCATATACTCCAGATGCACTAGGATCTCCTAGTAATCCAAGTACTAACTTATCTAATCTTTGTCTATCATTAAACGAATCATTCTCAAGAACATTAAACGGAATTCTTTCATTTGAAGGAACAGCTGCAATACTTAAGTAATCTTTGCTCTCTTCTATAGATTTAAAAGAAAACATATTGCTAGCAAAACTTCCATACATAGCTAAAATACCTTTAGAATCATGCTCAGACGCTATTGACGCTTTAAACTCTTTCCAGCACTTTAGAGAATTTTTTCTTTTGCTTTCGTCATAAGATAGATTTCCACTCTCATCTTTATCAACAAAAGCAAATATTTCATAATCTCCAATATGCGAAGAATTATCAGAGCTATGCCCGGTTACAGCTTTTCCGTTCAAGACTACTTTATGTTTTTGTGGATTTTTAAAAAAAGTGTTTAGAAATAATTCATATTTTTGTCTAATATTTTTTGACATATTACCACCAGTTTGAGACGTTGCTTTTTGCAATCCGTAATATTTAATAGAGCAAGGAAAACTAGATCCATCACTCATTTCAAAAATAACATCAGGCTCAATACCCAAACAAGTATTTGATGATTTTACAAGCGCATGTGCGTGAAATTCTCCTCTTCCTTTAACGTCACCTTGACCGCCACCTTTGCCTTCATAGTCTTTAAATATTTTACCTTTGTCATTTAAATAATTGACAATATCATTTATATTACCAAAAGACTTTCTAAAATCTTCACTCTTTAAATCGTTATCTTTAATATCTTGTATAAGCTGTGGTATTTGCTTGTTTCCACAGTATTCATACAATATAGCTTTAATTATGTCATCTTTTTTTATTGAATTTATTATAAATTCATGTTCAAAGCTTTCGCGAGAATGAATTTTTGCTCTTATAAAATCAATCTGAACTTTGATGGCTTTTTCAATTATTTGTTTCAAGATAGACTCTGGTTCTTTGATGAGTTTATAAAAACTAACAATATCAAGTTTGTTTTTTTGTTTGTCTAGAGTTTGCTTGGATTTTTGTGTAATATTCTTTGTATTGATGAAGCTTGAATAATTGTAACTTATTGTGTAATTAACTAGATCGTTTTGCAAAGCTTTAGGATTATTAGTTTGATTATCTACATAATCAAAATGTTTATTATTAACTGTTCTTCCTTTACTAGGATCATTGATGTAGCGTTTTTCTCCAGCAGTTATCAAATATACTAAAAACTTTTTTAACGTATCATTTTTTAATGAGTTTAGAAAAGAAACTCTCGTTATTTTTTTATGAATATCTCTGTAATCTTTTGTCTCATCATAACTTTGTATTTCTAGTTTAACGTCTGTAAGCCCTATTAAGTTTGCGCAATTTTTAGATAACAAGTCCATTTCATTGCTGTCAATATTATTTAGCTTTTCAATTAAGTTGTACGAGCTAGAAGTCTCTTCTGACATGTTTATTATATCATTGGTTATCTTGTTTTCTATCTGTCTATTTACGACTTGAATTAAAAGCTTTTTAAAAGAGAGTCCAGACTTTTCAGTACTTTTTGCTGAAATTTCGGATGCTGTATGTCTTCTAGCATTGACATTGTATGCTGTGTTTACAAAGCTTATTGAGTTTAGAGTGACTTCATCTTCTTTACTTAATGATAAAGTATCGCTTTTTTTTGCATCATCAATATCAGAATCAGTAGAATACATTCTTGCTTTTCCTGCTGTATCTTTAGGAAATACTACTCTAACATGTGTCTCTTCTTTTAATAAATTTTTATAAACTTTTTTGAGACTATATTTCATTTTTTGCCACCCCAGTATTCTTTTGCTAAACCTTCGTTAATCAATTTTTTATTATAACTATTTTCATACTCAAGTTTATCTTCTTCTAAGCTCCATATTGTACCTAACCACCTACCAAACTTTCCTTTTTTCTCTGTATGTATCATCACTTTCTTGCCAAGGATTCTCTCTCTCAACCAGTCTCTAGTTTCTTTGCCCTTCTTCTTTTCTTCTAAGTCTTTAGTTCTAATCTCTGGAGTATCAATACCTACAAGTCTAACTTTAATGCGAGCTGATAATTTGAATCCTAAGTCTACAACACATGTACATGTATCTCCATCATAAACTTTAACAACTTCAGCTATATAAAAATATGGTTTCATTTTCTTCCTTATTATAATATTTATAACGTATAATTAATATATTTAAATATCAAGGCAAACATTAAAATGAAAAAACAAAAGCTGTCTAAAGAAGATTTTGAAAATGTCAAAACTATTGGTAATCTAAAACAATTGCTTGAAAGATTTTTAAAAGAAATAAGATCAAAAGATGCAAAGTCAGCTTTGACAAAAGCAATAGTTTCAGAAGTACCGTTTTTAGGTACAGCAAAAAACGTTAAAGATATTATAAAAAGGCTAGCAGTTAAAAGACCTGATAGTGAAAGACCTGATAACGCTCTCGGCGTGTTAGATATTGATGATGAATTAGAAAAAATTATATCTTCTAAGGTGTTAGAAAAATTTTTAGACTTTCTGGTAATGTCTATAAACGACGATGATTCTACGCCTATAAGCAATTGGAATATAAATAGCGAATTAGAAGAATATCTAAAAGAGTTATATAAAGGTAGAACTATAACTGGCTTTAACAAAAAAAGAATGAAAACAACAGAAAGCGTGTTAAAAGAGTACATAAAAAACTATTTGATTTAAATCAATCCTCAAACTAATATTAACAATTTATTTTTATAAATTGAATTATAAAATATTATAATGAATTCTATATAGAGGAAAAAATGAAGTCAAATAAAAATAAACTAAAAGAATCAAACAAGGCATTGAGCTTTGATGATGTAATATTAAAACCCAGATATTCTGATATTTTATCTAGAAAAGAAATAGATACAAGCATTAAACTGCCTGAACATATGCTTGATTTTGATATTCCACTAATTAGCAGTCCAATGTCAACTGTAACTGAAGCTTATATGTGTAACGCGATGTCTAATCTTGGAGGTTTAGGCATTATACATAGATATAATACAGTAGAATTCCAAACAAAATTATTATCTTACGTCTCTTGTCCAAATACAAAAGCAGCAGCAATAGGTGTTACAGGAGATTTCAAAGAAAGACTAGCTTCACTTGTCAGTGAAGGTTTAACAATAGTCTGTATAGATGTTGCGCATGGAGATCATATATTAGTAAAGAATGCAATAGAATTTATAAAGGAAAAATATCCAAGTCTTTTTATAATAGCAGGCAACGTAGCATCTGGCGAAGCTTACGCTAGATTGTCTTCTTGGGGAGCAAATGCAATTAGAACAAGTGTAGGTAGTGGAAGTATATGTACAACAAGAATACAAACAGGACACGGAATTCCAACTTTTCATGCTGTTGTTGACTGCTATAATGAAAAGATTTTACTTGAAAAACAAAATAAACATGCTGCATGTATAATTGCAGATGGTGGAATTAAGAACAGTGGTGATATTGTTAAATCACTAGCTGCAGGTGCTGACTTTGTAATGTTAGGCGCTATGTTAAGCGGGACAAAAGAAACACCAGGAAGAGTAATAACTAGTGATGAAGGCAAGAAAATAAAAAGATACAATGGAATGGCTTCAAAAGCAGCACAAAAAAACTGGAAAGGCTCATATTCATCAATAGAAGGTGTCTCTTCACACGTTCAGTATAAAGGAACGTTATCAAAAGTAGTTAATGAAATAATGTCAAATGTTAGAAGCGGAATGTCTTATAGCAATGCTAGAAACTTAAAAGAGTTAAAAGACGTTGCTGATTTTATGATTCAAACTAACTCTTCTAATGTAGAAGGTAACCCACACATTTTTAATAAAAGGTAAGAAAATGCCAACAAAATTAGTATTAGGCCTCCAACATGGAGATGAAGGTAAAGGTAGAGTTGTAGATGATATCGCAGTCGACTGGGCAGACGTTGTTGTAAGATTTCAAGGAGGAGGAAATGCAGGCCATACTGTGTATGACTCTGACGGGAATAAACATGTAACGCATATCCTGCCCGTAGGTGTAATAATCAGCAACGAGTTAAATACACTAAAGAAATATAAGTATAACGAAGTCAAAAGACATATAACTAACGTTATAGCAAGAGGCTGTGTATTAAATGTATTTGATCTATATAATGAAATAAAAGAATTAAATATAGATATAACACCTGCTGACTTACAAATATCAGGTTACTGTCCCTTGATAGAACCTACACATATTTTAATTGATAGACTTAAGTATCAAGGAAAACTAGGGACAACTGCAAGAGGAATAGGTCCCGCATACTCAGACTTTTATGCAAGAGACTCTATTTTATTTAAAGACTTAATTGAAGACCCGCATAACTCTTTAAATAAAATGCAAAACAAGTTCTTTAAATTCCAAACAGATCTAGTGCAAGAGGGTCATGTACATACTCGACTTTCAAATTATTCACACAACGATCTTTTAAATGATAATTTTGCTTTCTTTAACAGCTGGACTGATAATTTCTTAGAAAAGATTGAGTTTATTAAACAGTTTGTTGTAAAAGATGAAAGTTTAATTATTGATTTTTATAATGAAGGAAAAAATATATTGCTAGAAGGAGCGCAAGGTTGCGGCTTAAATATTCATTCTAATAATTACCCAGATGTCACATCTTCAGCACCTACTGTTGGAGGAGCATTAAACTCGACTGGTTTGAATCATAATCAAATTGATGAAGTAATTGGTGTAATTAAAGCTTATAAGACAAAAGTAGGCACAGGTACTTTTCCAAGTTTATGTGATGAACAAAGCGGCGATACTTTAGCTAAAGAAGGCAATGAATTCGGAGCAACAACTGGTCGCCCAAGAAAGTGTGGATGGCTTGATTTAGATGAAGTAAATCAGGCAATTAAAATGAACGGCGTAGATCATTTATGCCTTATAAAGACAGATGTTTTTACAAATATAGAAAAGCCTTTCGTGTATTATAAAAAGAATCTAATGCAGATAGCTAAGATTAACACCGTTTCAATCGAAGACAAATCATTTGTAAACCTATTAGAAGCAATTAAAGATAAAACTGGCGTAAACAGAATATCTTTTACGACTGGCCCAAAGAGAGGTGAAATTGTTTGGGACTAGAAATAGGCAATTTAGCTGTTATAGAAAGCTGTGATTCTATTTGGAGATTTGCTAATACATCTTTGATTTGCTTAGGATATGATTGGAGTGATATTGCTTCTATGGTGAAGAAATCAGAAGAATAGCAATTAGAGAAAAAGCATTAGAAAGAATGAAAATAAAAAATGATACCAAGATATAAAAACAAAAAAATACATGAAATCTGGTCAACAGATAATAAGCTAAAAGTATGGCTTGGCGTAGAGTTAGCACATCTTTCAGCTTTAAATAGTAATATTATAGATAAAACTATAAACCAGCGCGAATATGAAACTATTGTTGACAATATTAAAATAGACAAAGATAGATGGAAGGAAATTGAAGCAGAAACTAAGCATGATGTTCAAGCTTTTGTTCAGATGCTAGAAGAGTTAATACCAGATAATAGTGGGCGATGGATACATTATGGATTAACTTCTTCAGATGTTCTAGACACTTCACTTACTATAATGTGTAGATATTCTATAAAAGAAATATTAAGTCACTGTGCTTCTTGTATTTACTATGTTGAGCAACTATGTAATAGAAAAGAATCTGAGTCTAGTATTTTAGCAAGAACACATGGCAAAGCTGCAGAAGTTCAAACTTATAAAGACATATTTACAAGATGGAAATATATGTTGCGAAGAGCATATGATGAACTATCAAGATCACAAACAACTGTCAACAAAGGAAAGCTATCAGGCCCATCTGGAAACTATACTACTAACTCAGTTTTGAATGAAAACGTTGCTTTAAATATCTTGGGACTTAGATCAACAAAAGCATCACAAATTATTCCTAGAGATATTTATTTAGATTATTTTTATGGAATTCTAAAAGTCATGCTAGCTGTAGAAAAAATATCATATGATATTAGAATGTATAGTATCGATGGAATAAACGAAATGTCAGAAAGCTTTAGCAAAGGACAAAAAGGATCAAGTTCGATGCCACATAAAAAGAATCCCATAGGAACAGAGAATTTATGTGGCATTGTTAGATTATATAAATCATATTATCAAGCAGCAATTGATAATTGCTTCACACTCTTTGAAAGAGACATATCCAATTCAGCTCCAGAAAGGATTATCTTTAAAGACTCAGCACATATTGCATGTTATTCTTTGGAAAGGTTAGCTAGCATTCTTAATCATTTAGTTATAAAAGACGCCAACGCTGCTAAAAATATAGAGATATTTAACGAAAATATTGCCTCACAAGAAATAATGAATATTAAAATCAAAGAAGGCAAAAGCAGAAAAGAGTCGCACGATTTTTCACAAACTATGTCTAAGTAATATTTATTCTATATTAACTTTTCACAGAAAGAATTGAGTATGAAAGAAAGATCACTAATAAGAGAATTCCTTGAGACAATGTACAAAGAACCTGCTATAGATATAGATACAGACTATAGCCTAGATTCTGTAAGCCACGATTCAAATCATGACATTGACCCAAATAGAGATGGTATAGTTAGTAAAGAAGATTTATACACGCATTTTGATTTAGACAATGATGGTATAGTAACAACTGATGAGTATGCAAATCATGTAGGCTTTCATTGTCAATATCCAGAATCTTTGGATCATTATAATACACTAAAGTCAAAATCTCATGAAGTTGTTCCCTGTAGAACTTCTTACGACTCTTGTTCACAGCACTTTTTGGGTAATACAGATGATATAGATATATATCTTTCACCATTAATGGATGCTACAGGCTCAACATGCAAAACTTCATCTGTTCAAGGACTTTTAGATGTATTACAGTCTTTGATAAATTGTGGAATGCTTAAATAAATTACGTGTAAAGTTTTATTAATTATTTTATAATAAATAAAAACAAGGATAAAGCATGATTAAATTAGGTGACAAAGTTTACCACTGGCAAGAGATGAATAAAGTCGGTGTTATAGTAGAAGTTGTAAGTAACAAGAACAATCAAATGACTGTTGGCGGCACAACAGATGTTAGAATATATTATAAAGTAGAATACGAAAACGGAGAAATTAAAGTATATAACTCAGGTGATATACAAAAACACTATGAATAGCTTGATTTTTAATGTTATTAAAGAGTTTGCTATATCATATGCATTGCAAGATGAATTTTGTATGGAAACATATAAACAACTATCTGGAGTAGAAGCCACTCTAGAAAATAGAATTGTTTGTTCTGCTGTGATAAATGCTGCTAAAAGCCATGAAATAAAACCCATTAGAGGATTAAGCGTTGCATGGGTTGAAAGTAGATTGACTAGTCAACTGGTTCCTACTAAATCTAAATGTATTGGGCCAATGCAAATAAAAACAAAGTATTGGTGTAAAGGAAAAAATGTTGATAGCTGTGAACCAGTTACTGATGGTGTTAAAGCTTTAAGATACTATATAAAACATTTCAAGCCTATAAGAAAAGCTTATTGCTTTTATAACGATTCAAGAAAACCAGAATGCAAAAAAGACTATATGACTAAATATGTTAAAAAAGTAGTTAAGGCTTACGGAAATATTAAAAAAATAGCTATTAAAAAGAAATTTAAATCTCTTAATATTCTATGACGTGTATTGATGAAAAAATTAATATACAATAATATATGGAGGCATAAATGGAAAAAATTAATTATGAGGATCAATATTACTTTTTAAAATGTTTTATGGAGGACAATTACAATGTGATAGTAAGACAAGAATCTTACTCGGATGATGCTTGGTATCCTTTGTTAGATCTAATAACTATTAATTCAAATTTAAAGTTTAGAGAACGGTTTTTTACATTAGTACACGAATCAGGACATGCAATAATAGATACAGATGTAAGAAAATTAAAAGGTACATGTTTCAATAAAAATTCTCCAGACTCTATAAGATCTAAAAAATCTTACGTCCATAATTTAAACGAAGAAATACTTGCTTGGAATTATGGGAAACAATTGATAAGCAACATAGGTCTAGCTTATGATGAAGAAAAGTTTGAAGAGTACATGACAGACTGTATAATGTCTTATGTAAAATCAGGATTAGATTCTATCTATGGGAAAAACATAGATGTTAGCTCTATTAATACAAAATACGTGTAATTTGTTTTTCTTTTTGTTATAATTATTTATAAGGAGAATGCTATGTCATATTCTAAAAGCGATTTAAAACAAATTAAAAAACAATTATTAAAGAGCAATCCACAAGCACTTAAAAGAAAAATAAAAACAGCATCTAAGTCTGTAGCTAGAAAAGAAATAAAGGCTAGTTATAAGAAACCAAAAAGCGTAGTTCAATGGAATTTTGATGTCAATGATCTAATTGAATTAAAAGATAGTTCTGGTATGTCTGGAAACATAGGCTTAATTGTTTCTGACTATATTTATCATTCTAGCAGAGTAGAAAAAAATAATTTCTTCGTGTTAGTAAACAATGCTGTTAGACAGATAGAAGGTAGATATTTAAAGAAAGTATGATATCCCACGTGCAATTTTGAATTTAAAGAATTACAATATTAATATAAAGCAAATAAAAATTTAACTGAGGCGGAATTAATGAAGTTAAACATTAAAAGAGACGAAATTGTTTTCGGTACAAATATTCTCGATATCAGAATTCCAGAAAAACTTCGAGAAAGACACCAATGTGGAATACCCTATCTAGACACAGCGTTTGGTGGTCAAGGCTTTACTCCTTCAACTATATCGCTTTTTACAGGAGAGCCTGGTGCCGGCAAAACAACTTTAATGTTAACTTTAGCTAATGCGCTTACAGCTGAAGGTCATGTTTGCTTGTTTAATACAGCAGAAGAGAGCCTTTATCAAGTAAAACTTACTTGTGAAAGGTTAGATCTAGATGCCGGGTTTATCGCCGGTCAAGAATCATATGTTCCAAGACTACTAAAGAACTGTGAGGTTCTAAGAAAAAGGACTAAAGGAAAGCATTTCTTTTTAATTGTAGATTCTTTACAGACGCTTAATGATGGAAAATATGGTGAAGAAAGTACTAATAGCCATTCAGCAGTTAGATCACTTCAAATGCTGACTGATTATGCTAAAGAACATTACATAAACATTATATGTATTGGTCAAGTAAATAAAAGTGGCTCAATGGCAGGTTCTCAAAAGCTCAAACATATGGTAGATGCTATGCTACACTTATCAATAGAGAAAAAAGATGAAGACTTTAAAGGGCTTAGGGTTCTAGAGACTGTAAAGAATAGATTCGGAGGAGCTGGCTGGACATTCTTTCTAGATCTTAAGAAAGAAGGTTTCGAAGAAGTAGCAAGGGTTGGAGTTAAATAAATATGTTGTATGCATTATGCGCTTACATGCTCGCATCTACATTAGCATTCTTTCAGCATAATCTACAGTTTATTTATCCATGCTGTAAAGATAAAACAAGTCTAATTATTTTAACTTCAAGTATTCCCATATCATATCTATACTATTCGTCATGGACATATTTTGTAAAAATAAACAATGGTTCAGTATGGTCTGCAAGATTCGTTTTCTTTGGTTTATCATACTTAATTTACCCTTTGCTTGTTTACATTTTCTTGGATGAATCACCTGTATCTTTAAAGACTTTTTTGTGTGTCTTGCTAAGTATGCTGATAATGTTTATTCAGTATAAGTTGTAATTCAATTCGTGTAACAAAAATAAATAATAATTATAATATAACATAAAATAAATAATTTCAACACCTTTAATCAAGGAATAAATAAATTGAATATTAAAAACTTCATTGAAACAGTATCTAATCTTCCACCTCATATTGCTGTTTTAATACGAGCATCAACAGGTGTAGGTAAATCAGAAATTGTAAACAGTATTTCAAAGAAAAAGACTTTACCGCTTATTGATGTTAGAGCTTCAATTATGTCTGAAGGTGATGTGCAAGGTTATCCCGACATTGAGGGCATGAAAACAAAAGGTGTTATGACTTTTTGCATGCCATCTTGGTTTGTTAGGGCTTGCAATGAACCTGTTGTTTTGTTTCTTGATGAATTAAATCGTGGTTTGCCTGCTGTTCAACAATCTTTTTTCCAAATAGTACTGGATAGGCAGTTAGGCAACGATGAAAACGGCAACCCATATGATATTCACCCTGACACTTGTATATTTGCTGCTATTAACCACGGAAACGAATATGATGTTAACGAGATGGATCCAGCACTTTTGCGAAGATTCTGGACAGTTGACTTAGAACCAAATACTTCTGACTGGATTGATTGGGCAAAAGAAAACAATATTGACAATCTAATTATTGACTTTGTCAAAACAAGGACTTCACATCTTTACACTGATCTTGGAAAAGTCAAGCCAGGACATGTTTTCCCAACACCTGCATCATGGGCTAGACTAGATGAAACTTTAAAGTTTAGAAACATTAATCTTACAAACGATAGAGATAAAATCAATCTTTACAATACTTCGTTAGGTTTTCTTGGAATTGAAACTTCTATTGAGTTCTCTGACTTTGTAAAAAAATATGAGATTGATGTAACTCCTGAAGAACTTCTTAGAAGTTATAATAAATGTAAAGAAAAGCTGAGCTCTATGTCTAATGATCGTATTAATTCTTTAATCGAAAGGCTAGGAGAACATGGTACACAAAACAATTGGACTGTTTCTCAATCGAAAAATGCTGCTAAACTTGGGAAATCAATATCAGAAGAGATGATGATTCACTTTTGGTCTGTAATGACTAAAGGCAAAAACATCAAGACAATCCAAAACTTTCATAAAGAAATAGGTGAATATGTTGTAGAAATTGTTAACAACAACAGAGACTTGCTCAACAAATAGAGGGCTTAACAGATATGTCTAATAAAAAAGATAATAATAATAATAATCTCTATAGAAAAAAACAAATATCTGATCTTAGATTAAAAGAATTTAGTCTTTCAAAAAATCTTGTTGATTTCCTGTGGTCAGAACCTTTTTATAGCAGAATTCTAAGATCATTAAACAAAATAGAGACAAAAGAAATTCCAACAGCTGGCGTATCAACTCAAGACGAAGAAATTACTTTATGGTGGAATAGAGAATTTTTAGCTGGATTAAACAACAAACAAATTAATGGTTTGTTAAAACATGAATGCCTACACTTAGTATTTGGTCACACTACAGAAAGAAGAAGATCACCACATTTAATCTGGAACTATGGCACAGATCTTGCAATAAACTCAACAATTCCTGAAGAAGAATTACCTGAGGGCGGTCTTATTCCTGGAAAGCATTTGAGTTTAGAAGAAGATCAGAAAAAACAGATGTCTCCAGATCAAATAGAAACTTATGAAAATATTTCTAAACTAATTGCATCTTTACCTAAAAATAAAACTGCAGAGTTTTATTTTGAAAAGCTTCTTCAAAATGAAGACATGAAAAAACTTTCTAAAGATGAAGAAATGATGGCTGGTATTGGGTTTGACTGTCATAATGGGTGGGATGAATTATCTGATGAAGAAAGAGAAAAGATAGCTGCAAAAATAAAAGAGGTAATTAAAGATGCCGCAAGAGAAGCTGATGGTAGGGGTTGGGGATCTATTACTTCATCAACTAGATCAGAAATAATGAGACTATTATCTAATGAAATAAAATGGGAAGCGCTTCTTAAAAGATTTTGCGGATTTACAAAAAGAGATGATAGAAGGTCTTCTATAAGAAAATTAAATAGAAAATATCCGGGAATTCATCCAGGCAGCAAAAAGCTATATAAGCCAGCTATAGCTGTATACATCGATGAAAGCGGGTCTGTATCAGACAAAGAGCTGAATGTATTTTACGGAGAATTAGACAGTTTATCTAACAGCACAGACTTCCATGTCTATAAATTTGATCATGGTGTTGATGATAAATCTAGTTTCTTGTGGAAAAAAAGAAAAAGACCAAAGCTTAACAGAACATTAACTGGTGGTACATGCTTTGAAAAAGTAACTGAGCATGCTTTGAAAAACAAGAAAAAGTTTGATGCTTATATGATTCTTACAGATGGAGGAGCTCCAAAGCCTTCAAGTTCTAGAGGTCTTAAGCGATGCTGGATATTAGCAAAAAACTGTAAATTAGTGTTTGATGCAGACTCTTCTGACATTCAAATTCATATAAAATAAACTTATAAAAAAGGCTTAAAACTTGTATAATTTTAATGGTGAAACATTTAAAGTAAAAAAAACCGATGATAAAACTTTTAAGTTATATCATCAAGCAAATAACAAATGGTCTTCTGGCTGGACATTTATTGGTAAATTTGAAAGTGAAGAAAAAGCTAAGAGATCAGCACGTTTATACACAAACTAAGGAAACAAAATGAAGAAAGTTTACAGATATAAGATTACTATTGACAAGAACGGACTAAATGATTATGAGTCTAACTTTGTAAAATATGTTTTTGAATCATCATCACCTAAAGATGCCTTAAGAAGAGTTGATGTTGTATATGATAGAAATGAAAAGATTGGTAAAAGAATTCCGTACAGAGCTAAACAATTTTTAGAAGCTTTAGCAATATCAGCTGAGGCCGATGTTTACAATCTTTAGGGATACAAAAAATAAAACATGATTGAAGAAGTAAACAACTTTTTAGACAAGATGAATTCTTCTAGCTCTTCTAACAACAAGGTTGAGGTTATAAGAAATTCATCTAGATTAATAAGGAAAATTCTTTATTATACTTATAATAATTTTATGCAGTATAATGTTACATCTAATTTATTAGAAAAAAGAAAAGATCTTTGCAATAACAACACTAAATTTAATTCTATTTTTGATCTGCTTGATTCTTTAAATCAAAGATTAATTACAGGTCATAAAGCCATAGAAGAAACAAACGGGTTCATTTACAGAAACAAAGAGTATAAAGATGTATTATATCTAATACTCAAAAGAAATTTGAAAATAAGAGCTTCAGTTAAGTTAATCAACAAGGCTGTTCCAAGTCTTATTCCGACATTTAATGTTGCGCTAGCAAACAAGTATGATGAAAAGACAAAGAAGAAAGTTGATTTAGAAAAAGATGTTTGGTATGTATCAAGAAAACTTGATGGTGTTCGCTGTCTTATTGTTGTCGATGAAAAAGGAAAAGCAAAGTCTTACTCTAGAGCAGGAAAACAATTTCATACGTTATCCTTGGTAGAGAAAGAAATAGAATCATTAGGTGTTAAAAACGTTGTTTTTGATGGTGAGATGTGTATTGTCAACAAAGATGGCAATGAAGATTTTCAAAGTATAATGAAAGAGATAGGCAGAAAAGATCACACAATCCAAAAGGGTTTATTTCAATCATTTGATTACATTGTCTATGAAGACTTCTCGAAAGGTTACAGTACAAAAAAACTATTTTCTGAAAGATTTTTAGCTTTACAAGATTTATTGCAAGATGCTGTTATCAATAACTCAATTAAACATTTAAGCTTTTTGCAGCAGACACCTATATTTAGTTTCAAAGAATTAGATGATTTTGCATCAGAAGCTGCGTCAAATGGCTGGGAAGGGTTAATGTTAAGGAAAAATGATCTTTACAAAGGAAAAAGATCTAATGACATTTTAAAAGTAAAGACTTTTTTTGATTATGAATACAAAGTTGAGTCATTGAACTTTGGGCCTTTTAGACATATAAAAGAAGGTAAAGAAGTAGAAGAAGAAATGCTTTCAGCTGTAACTATAAAACACAAAGGAAATACAGTTAACGTTGGAAGTGGATTTACCATAGATCAACGCAAACGTTTTTACTCCAAACCTTCAGAAATTCACGGTAAAATAATTACAGTTCAGTACTTTGAAGAATCACAAAACCAAAGCGGTGATTATTCTTTAAGGTTTCCAGTTGTAAAGGCTATTCATGGTAATAAAAGAGAAACATGATCCACATATAAATTTTAAAAAAGGTAAAATTTATAAATTTAAAGATGACTATGTTTTAGTTGTTAAAAAGTCTAGAGATAGAGAAATAGACAGAGTAGCTGTTTACTCAGTTTTATTTTCAGATGGTACTATAGATACAGTACCTGTGACATTAATAAAACCTGTTTGATAGATTAAGCCAGCTTCTTGCTGGCTTTTTAGTATTTACTTCCAGGCTTAGATTTGACGAAGCAGGTGGCTGTATACGCAAGTAAGGTTAAATTTTAAAACGTTATTTAAATCAATTAAAAGTTATATAATATTTATACATAAATAGAAAAAGGTAAATTTATGAAATTGTTATCTCTAAAGTCAGTCTACAAAAACTTATTAAAAGAAGCAATAATAGATCAAGGGTCTTTCTTAGAAAAGTTAGTTGACGTAATTACTAAGAAACTAACAGATGAAAGTAGTTTTGGTAACTTATTAAATAAAATAATTGTAACGACTAAAAAGTCTAGATTGCTAGAATTAAAAGCAGAGCAAGAAGAAATTGAAAATAAAGCAAAAGATGCTTCTCCTACACAAAAAGCTGATCTGAAAAAGAGAAAATCTTTAAATAAAAAAGCAAGAAAAAAAGCAGAAATATCAATACATAAAAGTTTGCAAGACATAAAAGGTCTTAACGGTGATCCTATCGATCTAAAGAAAATGAGGCCTTTGTATGACAGTATTATCCAGCATCTATCAGCGCCTAAAGATGTAGATATTGAGCACTGCTTGCTTGCAGCTGATTACTATATGCAAGATTTTTATGATAACGCAGATGATGATATAAAGCAAAAAATTAATAACGGTAAAATTGAGTTTGATGAAATTCTAAAGACAACAAAATTTTATGAAAGATACTTTGAATTTAAAAGTGAGATGGGTACTTTTAACAATGAAATCATTAGTGTTTATGAGGACCATAATATAAGAGTAGTATACCCGGTAAATCCACATTCTTTTAACAACTTTATTAATTCCACGGGCATAAGCGTTTCATGGTGTACACAATCTCCTTCAACATGGGAAAGCTATAACTCAAGACAGTTTGTCATGATAGTACACGACAAATCAGAAGTTGAAGGTATAATAAGCCTAAAGGTCAACTTTGACGGAAGTATTGACTATGATGAAACTTGTAATGTATACAATGAGCATATGGATAGCTATTCTGTAGGAATGATTTTAAATGGCGTTGCTCAAGAAGAAATTAGAGAAAAAGTAAATAGTGGCGAAATTTATAAAGCTGATCCTAACCCTCTTACTGCTGAAGACTTGACAGAATACCTATCAGGACTTCTCGATACAAATAATGTAACAGAAATGTTCTCAATAATGATTGCTTCAATGCAAGGCTCAGAAGACGGCACAATGCTTGTTGACGCTTCTTCTGAGCTTTTCAAGTATGCTGCTGAAAACAATAAGGTTAATACGGCACTCGAAGTTTATGCAGATGTTTTTTCTAGTTTGATATTCGATGGCTTTGACATTAGCACTCGATTTGTTAAAATACCTTTGAGGAATAATAATCTCGAAGATCAATTTAACAATATTCTTTTTGAAAAAGCTTTAAATAAAAGAAGCCATATAAAATATTTTGTAGCCATTGCTGAGTCTTTTCAGCTGCCAATATTATCTAAAAGTGAACTTGATAATAAAATAAAAGAAATTACTTTTATAGCTGCAAATAAAAATAATCCTGCCAACTTCAAAAAAGTACTTGCTGCAATAAATAAAAATAGAGAAATACGCATTATTGTTACTAAGAAAAACTTTTTTCCTGAATTTTTTAAAACTAAAGGCTTTATACAATACTTTAAAGAAAAGAAAGCAAGCATACGCGTTTTTATAGATAAAAAAGATTATCATAGCATGGCTGATAAGTCTGGTAACTTGTTATCAGAATTAATAACAAATAATATCGATTCCTTTAATGAAACTCTATACGCTCTTCAGGAGTCTGGAGAAACAGAAGTAACTTCTGAAGACATGGACCTTTCTTTAATAGCAAGATTTATAATTCATAAGTCTGCTTTTCAAAACTTTGATATAGAAGATTATGAGTTAGATAGACTTAGCACTGTTACTTTTGAAATAAAAGAAGATCAACTTAATGACATTGCAAGTGTTTTATACACAGACTTAAGTTTAGTTAAGTTACTTTGCAAAAGTCATCCTGATTTAAACGATGTACTTTTGCAACATTTTTATTCTAAAGTAAATAAATGGCTTGATAAAAACAGAATAAACAAGTCAATATCTTTTAGTAACCAATCTTCTTATGATGTACTAGTTTATTTAATTAGTAACTCTAAAGAAAAAGTTGAAAGAATGCATACAAACAATGGAGATGATATGCCTTACTTAGCAATTGCAAATTTTGTTACTTCAACTTTACTTTTAGTTAATAAATTTGGAAAAGGATATAATCTAGGTACTAGCTTGACAGAAGTTTTAAAGAAGATAATGATTAATCAATCTTTCTTTAGAGGTATTTTACACAAAAATTCAGATTTTAATAAATTAAATCAAAATTTAACGCATAATGTACTTAACATAGCTTCAGATATCGATTTTGATGACTCAGTTAAAGAACGCATTAAAAATGAAATAAAAAAGTTAGAAGCTTTAAAAAATTTAAATAGTAATGAAAATAGATTTTTATTTCTAAGAGATCTTGTAAAAATTACAAGTATTAAAGAATACATTATTTCTTCATTAAATTCAAGCAAACCACCTACACCAGCCCGACATAGACTAGACTACGATGATTTAGTTGATTTATATTCCATGTTTTATGTTGTTGCTAACAATAATTTAAGCGAGGACGTGTTATTAAACATGTTTAAAAAGTATGCAAATCTTGTCTCGCTCGATGATAGCTCTCATACTCCTGAATCATTAAATCTACTAGACAACGGTGGAAGTAATATTATTAGTAGAATAATATCTTCAACAATAACAATAGATAAAGAATTTACAAAATCAATAGGTAGCCTCATACATAAAAGGTTTTTTCATAATTCAATGCATTTTGTAAGCTTAATAATAGAAATCGTTACAAAGTGTAATGAAAAAAATATTGGTTTTCATAAAGAACATTTAGCAAAAGTATTTTACAGTCAGCAATTTAAAAATTACGCAAGAAGTACTAGGCATAAATTTTTAACAAACTTTATCACAAAAGGATCTGATGGCGAGGATAACTTTTTAGACACAAGAGATAGAGTTATAGTTAAAAACTGTTTAAGAGACGGTATAAAAAAAGCACCTAAATCTTTAGCACGAGACTATGATTTTATTATGGATTTATGCGCTAATTTAGACGAGTACTCAAAATTCCAGTTAAGAACTGCATTTCCAAACGAAGAAAGAATAAAAAGCAAAGATACTAACGAGGTATTAATTAAAAAGTACATAAAACTATTTTTTAGTTAATTTGCAAAAATAGTTATATAATAAAAACATGTAACTTAAGGAACATATTTAATGAAAAAGTTTTTTTTAATCATAGCTATATTATTGATAAGTTGTGCATCTGATCTTGACACTTACCAGTTCTACAATCCTGACTTCAGAAACAAGTCATATCTAGATGTTAAACACGTCGGTGCTTCATGCGATAATCATTGTGTATACTCGAGTTATGCGGTAACTCATAATATACAAAATAAACATTATGATTGCGTTGAAGGTCCTTGCGCTTGTGTAAAAGAAGGTGACGCTTATACTCTATGCAGTATAGATTCTGAACCTGAAAATTTGTTGTCTAAACAATCTACTTCACAACAAGTCAACATTCAACAAAATGTTGATATTCCATATTATAATCAATACGACAATAAAAACTATCCTTACTCAACATGTCAAAATACTTCTATAGCTATGGTGTTAAGTCATTTCCAGTTCAATATTTACCCAGACGATATTTTTATGCGTTGGGGCAAAGATATTGCACAGTCACCGTCTGGTTTGAACTATATTTATAGACATTATGCATCTACTAGCTTAATAAATACTTATACAAATGCTTCGCCTGAAGATTTGAGAGGCGCTTTATCACAAGGTTACATTGTAATTGTTCACGGTTATTTTACATCTTACGGGCATGTTTTAGTTACAAGATATTTTGACGGCCAACATTATTACGTAAATGATCCTGCTGGTAAATGGAGTGGTTGCTTTAAATGCGGGTATACAACAGGTGACTACAACGGTGTAACTAAATATTCAAAACAAGCATTTGAAAATGCTGTATTCACATCAGACGGAAGTTCATATCTTCCTGGCTGGATTCACTTAATAAAAGGGCAATGAAATGAAGTCATATTTTGGTCTCTGTTTAATTTTATTTATTTTCATGAACAATATATCATACGGGCAAAGTTATGAATGCGACAATAATTATGGTGACTGTGGCGCGCCCAATCAAAGCGGTGGAGGAGACGGCGGTGGAGGATCTGTGCTGATAGCAAATACAGATTTAGGCGATACGTATCAAAATGCTGATGATTTTGACAACGATGGCGTTGAAGACCCAAGCGACAATTGCATGAGACTATCAAATCCAGATCAGTTTGATCGCGATGGAGATGGTATTGGTGACGCATGCGATAACTGTCTTCATGATTATAATATGCAACAAAAAGATTATGATGGAGATGGTATTGGTGATATTTGTGATGAAGACGATGATGATGATGGCTTAGAAGATTTTGAAGATTCATGTCCAAAACAGTGGGGTATCTCTTGCGAGGAAATATTTATTGAATCTCGTCAAGAATATCAATCATATAACTATACACAAAACACAAATGTAGAAGAAGCAGAAAAAATAATATTATTAAACAGGCCTGAAAGCTGTGATTCTTCTTCAAATACAAGCAATACATTCTTATTTTTATTAACAATTCTTATTGTTTTGACAATAATTCTTTTATCTAAAAATAAAAAGCAAGAAACAGTAAGGTTTCTGACGAAACGAAACGTATGATTTGCAAGTCAAATAAGAATAGCTTAGCTATAATTAATAAAGGTATGTATAAAGATAATATATGTATTATACTAAAGAAGTGTGTGTATATAAATACAGAAAAATTAAAATATTATACAGTATACCAAAACAAAACTATCATGACTATTTCAAATAATTCGCTAACTTTATTGTAAATTAAATATTCAGAGTTATAATTACGATAAGCAATATTAAGGTGAATAGAATGAAAATAGATAACACATCAAAAGAACCAATATTTTTAGCACTCATGTATTTAGTTATATTTTTTATACCTAGTTTTATTGAGTTTTTATAAGAAAGGAATTAAAGTGAGCTTCATAGAAAAAGATTACCAACAATCTTTTATTGATCCAAAAACAAAAATTTTAAGTTTTCTAAACGAAATGAGAACTTTACTTGACAAGCACAAAGTAAAAATATACACTGCAAATTGTGAAGTATATATAGACGGGCTAGGATTTATTGGTAAGGTAGAGGATAACATAGAAACGTTAGATATAGTTGATGGCGAAGAAATATTGTATACTTCACAATAGCAAAAAAACGCTCATTTAAAGTTTATACTTGTTTTTTGCAACATTTCTTTATCGGCATTGTTATTGTTAATACACCGTTCATTAAACTGGCAAAAGATTGCTTGCTGTCAACTTCTTTAAAAAGCTTGAATTTATTGTTTATATCGAAATTAAAATCAGCATCAAACTTTTTTTTGTTCGACTTAACTTCTAATATCTTCCCTTCTATAAACAATTCAATGTCTTTTTCTTCATACGATGGCGCAAGACATTTTAGCACTACATTGTTTTCTTCTTCGTAAACTTTAAAGTTTACGAAGTTTGTATTATTATTTATAAGATCGAGTTCTTTTCTCCCTAAATACTGTGTAAATAAATTATCGATATTTTGCATTTTATCTCCTTAATATCTTGTTATCTATAATTTAAACACAGAAATAAAAAATGCAACCCTTTAGAGTTTATTTTTTTTGTAATTTCTCACTAAATCTTTTATCGAAACAAGATCTATAGTGCCTCCCCAACTTTCTACTTGAATTTTCATTTCTTCGTAATTCATCTTGTTAGTTTTAATAATTTCGCATATTTCTTCTTCATACTCATTGATATTATTGAATATAAAAACTTTGCTTTTGTTACCAATATCAAATACTTCATCTTCTTTAGTCACAGTAATTATTAACATAACATGCTCCTTTTTGTTATGTTAATAAGTAGGTCTTACGTTGGCTTTGAATTACTCTATTATTTTTCTATTCTCAGCAAATTCTTTTCTAACAAGTAAGAGCTTTTTTTTATAAATAATCCAAGCGAACTTATTATTTTCTTCGAGTTTGCCTTCGTTTTTACAATGAAAAACAAGGTAAATTCCGGAATTTAACCATACGTTTACAACACTTTTGTTGACTTTGAAATCAAAACCTATTAGATCTCTATTAGTCTTTAAATGAACTAAAAAACTACTTTTTAACATTTTCTCGTATGCAGATCTGCAATAGAAGAAGCTACAAAAGAGAAAGGCTTTATTCTTACGTCAAAACCACATCCAGTTATATAACCCATTATCATGTTTTTATGTCTGGATGATTCATGAATTATATCGGAATTTACGTCAGCATGAACTTCAATGTTTGCGTTTGAAAGCCTTTTTTTTATTTTTATGGCAACACCTATAGAGTCTGAAGTTTCTTTAAGAAGTCTTTTATGCAAGTCTAAAAAAGAGTCGTCTTTGATTTTTTCTCTAAAATAAAAATATCGCCTGTCATAATAGTCATTATTAAGTATGCAAATCGCTTTAGTGAAAACAAAACCAGTACCTAGTTTAACACTATCTGATCCTACTATTATCTTGTGGTTTTTACTAGATACTACTTTTTCCAATATGTTTAAAATATCATCGATTGATATAGTTTCTTTTGAACCAGTTTTCCAAGATTTAGACATTATATAATATTTCTTTTCTATAAACTAAATATTCTTTTTACTAAAAACTTCTAGTGTAAATAACACTAACTCCAAATAATTTCTTTTTATACTCTTCAGCAGTTAGACCAGATCTTTGTATTTCTTCTTGCCAGTCTTTATACATGGCATAACCCAGCTCAGTCAGTTCTTCTTCTACGGGCGGATAATCAATAGGGTCATTAAAGCCGTCATCAGGTTTTTTCCATTTTCCTTTCTGTTTTTTGTCATTCGTCTTATAAAGCTTTAGCGTTTTCGGTGTACCTGAAAGATTGTTTGCATTTAAAATTGATTCGGGTGACAAAACAATTTCTACTTTATTGTTTTCTTTGTCAATTATATTACAGACGCATGTAAAGTTTTTTCTACCTTTAGTTTTTACAAACTTAATAAAAGCTTTTTCATGAAACTTAAAACTTTTTATTAAGTCAATTGCATTAGTTGAATTATAACTTCCATTCTTAATAGATTCAGTTATTTTATCAATAATAACGTAAAACTCATTTGAATCAATATGAAACCATATCCACTTTTGACGTTGATTTAAGAATTTCTCTTTAATTCTTTCTTTCAAAAATATTACTCTTCCATTTCAGCTAATTTAACTTCAAACCCATAATTTTCTGATAAGTACTCTACAACTTCTTCTTCACATGCATCTTCATCTAGCTCTTTGATTTTTAAGCTTTTTGGAAGAATTGCAATTTTTCTTACTTCTTCATATAAGAGACCCTCGAATTCTGTTCCATCAAAATCCCATATTATTTTTTTTACATGAATCATACATAAACCTTTCTACTTATTTGATTATATATGGCCGTGCTTTTACTTTTCTTTTAATTTATCTATTTCAAATTGAATAAGCCATAAAGCCTTGTTCAAGTCTTCTGCAGTTTTTTCTTTGTTTTTCTTACCTGCGCGAGCAATATATTTTATAGCACTTCCTAGCTCAAAATTCAAAGACCAAGCATTTATAACATCAATTACTTCATGACCAGTATCTTTTAAATAATGTACAGGATGATCCACACTTTCAGTTTTTATTGTTTTCATACAATCACACATGATTCCTGCTTTACAGCTTCCACACCTTAAACTACTTTTATTCATTGATTTAAATCCGTTCTTTTAAATTTATAACTATTTATTACTTGTTGTCTTGCTAAATTAAATCTTCTATAGTTTGAATTCCAAGATTTCGCAAGTCTTCTTTAGAGACTGGTATATCTATTAATTCTTTTTTTAATTTCAAATCTTCAAAGATGCCAGGCTCTAAACCAATTTTATGTGGAACACCATCAAGATTTGAAATTTTTCCATTTAATACGTCTGCTGAATCAATATAAACTTTTATATGATAATCTAACTTTGAGCCTTTTGTTCTTAAATGAAAAACTACCTTCTGTTTTGAAATAGAACCAAATCTCATCCATGCAAATCCTTCATTCTCGAACATATCAATCATGTTTGTATGTTCTTCAAATGATTTTGAAGATATGTCTGATTCAAACAGTTCACTTTCCAGCGCTATTTTAATCTTGGACCAGACAATATTAGAATCAGAAACTTCTGTTCTTGCCCAAACTCTACCTCTACCAGAAAACATAGCTTTAATGCTTGAATTATTTGTATGACTAATATTAAGTGAACCGTTTATTGCTTCATTAAATATGTCTCTCAATATTACTAATTTTACTTCATGACTATTTTCTTCGAGCTTGACAATAACATCTTTTACTGCAGGAAAAATTATTTTTCTAATTGATTCAATATCCATGTGATTGTCTCGCTTTATAAGTCAATTCTTTATTTGTGTTTTATTATAAAATAAAATTAATAAAGTTGCACGAAATTATTTTCTCTTCATCATTTCATTAAAGTCTTTTCTAGACTCAGCATATTTTGCTGTCATTCTTGCTGTAGGCTTCTTTATAATTTGATCAGATCTTCCCATTCTATACCCGCCGTTGACTAAACAGTGAAAGTTGAAATATTGAATTTCACTATCTTTTTCACACCAAACTTCTTTTACTTCACCATATCCATAATCATTATGCGGACCTTTTAATATAACCCATATCATATCACCAGATTTCAATTTAGACACATTTTACCTACTTGTATAAAATAACATAAGCACCAAACCAAATATCAAATGTTTTGATTAAATCTTCGTAGCTTCCCATCATCATTACGCTTTTAATGTCTTTTCTAATTTTGTTAGGTATGTTAAGTTGTTTGCCTATATCATCAACTATACTAAGTAGATACATAGCATTTCCATTTTTGCCATGAAGATCAATCTCTATTTTTCTATTTTCTAATTCATCTCTTGATTTTATCATCTAGTAAATCCTATTTAACTACAAAGCTTGATTTGCCTTTTTTAAAGTTTTCATAAACATCTTTTTCAACTAAAGCCCAATACTTTTCACAATTAAAGTTTTTAAACATCTTTTCTCTGCTTCTCCAGTGATCAATGCCATTTAAGAATTTAATGCAACCAAGGATTTTTACATTTGTTCCTAATACACCTATACAAGCTGCGTAAACATATTCGTCAAGAGATAAGCAACATTTTAAATAGCCTATTTCTCTCAATAACTCTTTATAAGTTTTCATTCGTTTATAGTTTGACATTTAAACCTCTGAAAGAAATGAAACATCAGCTTTGCAAAAATAACTGTAGAGTTCGTTTTCACTTATAGCAAATTGCGTGCCATTATGTAGTCTAGTTAGATAACACTTTATTATTCTTTTATTGTTCTGTTTCTGTACAACGTAGTCATTAAAAACAAACCTTTCAAATCTTGCAATTGGATTTTTTTCTCCTGAAATTCTCATTCCTAGCTTGGCCGGCATAAAGTAGAAACCTTTATTTTTTATCTTGACAACAGAACCATGTCCATGGTTCTCTTTGAAATATACGATATCACCTTTTTTAAGTTCAACGTTCATATATACACTCACTTAAACATCAAGTAGCTTGTAATTATTGATAATTCTGATAGTAAAAAAATATAATATTTGTCAGTTTTTCTTCTATTGTTATGCTTTGAATGTAAATAAGAAAAGAAAAGAATAAATGAAGTTATTATTAGCAAATCAAACATAAAAACTAACCTTTAATATGAAAATCAAATATCCAGAAATTACTGATAATATTGCGTCGATAGACTTCATGCTTGAAACACATGTGATATTAACTAATAACCATGTTAGAAGGAAAAAATTAAGTGTTATTGCCATGAACTCTCTTCGTATATATTATTTATTTTTAAAAACTCGTACCAATTACTAAGTTCTTTACTTGAAGGTTTTGATAACGCTGCTTCTTTTATTACCCTAATATCTTCAGCAATTTCTAGCAAATTATTTTTTTGTTTTAGACTTGCTTTCTTTTCCTCTTTCATGACACTTGCTTCTTTAAAAGATTTTAAACTTGTTTCTAGCTGAAGTTTTAAAGGCGTATTACCTAGCAAAACAAGATCTTTGACAGCATCATCTGGTATCTCTATTGAATATTCAGGCTGATCAAACTTTGATCCTTTTAGCCTGACTTCAAAAAGTACAACAGGATTATCGATAGAACCTACAGCTTTTTTGAATCTCATCCAAGCAAAACCTTCACGTTCAGTATGACAAATATAATCATGCTTTTCTGAATCAGAAACTTTTCCGTAGAGTGCTTTAATATAGCTGAAAGTTTTTGTATTAAAATCGACTCTAACCCAAGAGTTTCCTCTTCCTTTATATCTTTCGTTGATAGCTTTTTTAAAAGTATTTTTTGCCATTTTTCCCCAATATGATTATTTGTTATTATAATATATTATATTAAATTAAGTAATATATTACACGATATATCAACTATTTTTTTTAAATAAACTAGAAAAATAAAAAGAAATTTTTGTAAAAATTATCTCTAGATACAATACTATGCTAAATATTACAGAATGATCACCGATAACAGTTAAGAGTTTGTTAGCAGCAATACTTTGCGTTTTTGTTATATCACCTGAAGTTATCATAACTACTGAGCCTTCTTCATCTATATACAGTAAAATCGCCCCTCTATTTTCTGCTATGTCTTTTATTATTTTATCATTCATCAAATTACCTTATACTAAATTTAAAAATTCCTTATAGTTATTATAGAGGTTTTAAAAAAATGAAAAATTATTTCTTAAAGTTATTCATAGTTTTTTCTCTATTATTCAATAGCGGAAGCAGTTACAACATAAATATTAATAAAACAAAAAGCTTGAGACTTGAAAATACTTTTGTTTTTATTAGTACACATCTTAAACTAGAAAAAATAAATAGTCAATGTGTTAATGCTAATTGTTATCAAATATTTGATAATGAAAAAGAAGTAGACAGAATAAACAATGTGTTAATAGATACACCCATGATCGTTGGCTCAGGCTTTATATATGATTTATCGATGACGACAAAGATACTGACAGCAGATCATTTGTGCACAAAAATTGATGAGTATTTAAAGTATTCAAAAGAGTTTAATGATTCCAAGATAGAGCTTTTAAGTGAGTTAGGTGAATCAATAAAGATTGATCATTTATTGTTTCTTCAAGTTTTAAATAATCACAGCCTAATCCCAGTTGTTACATTATTTGATTTCAATGGTAATAAATACAAGTACAATAAAACCATAAAACAAGATAAAAACAAAGATCTCTGTGCAATAGAGTCTGATAGTTTGTTTGGCGAAAAGATAGAGTTAAGTGAAAAAAACTGTACGTATGGTGAAGAAGTCGTGAACATATCTGCAGCAGATGGAATTTATCTGCCTAAAGCAATACCATATTATACAGGAATATATTCAGGTCACGTAAAAAATTCTAAATTTAAAGTGTACGAAAAAGGCGTTGAAGTTAGCTTGTATTCCATAGACATAAGTGAAGGTTCTTCAGGATCAGCAGTTTTTTCTAAAAAAACAAACAAACTTTGCGGAAATATTAATGCTTCTTTAAGAAAAGCAAAATTAAGTCTAGGCAGTTCGAGTGATACAATAAAAGAATTTTTAGATGGAGATACTGGGAGTCGAGACAAGATCAAAAAACATTTAAAGCATTAAAGAAATTTAACTATTTTTTTCTTGTCAATATAACAAATCTCGTAGTCTAGATCAGGAATTATAGCTTCATAATAGTTGTTTTGATAATCATCTTGATGGTAATTATGTATACACTTTACAAAACTTATTACAGATATATATTTTTTCCCAGGCTTACCGTAAACATAGTCGACAATCGCTAAGCCCCATCCTTCATTGACGTTAACGTTTACTTCTATCAAAACATATTCCTAACTTGTTATCACAATTAATAAGACGCTGTTTATGTTGTCTTAAACTATTTAAACATTCATCATATCTAGTGTTGACATGATTTATTTCTTTGTTTGTTTCTTTTAAGAATTCATTCTCTATCTTTAGCATTAAAGCTTTTTCTTTCAACCTTTTATGATTTTCAATAGATATACAAGACGGTAGCAAAAAACATGTTACCCATAACAATACTAATAGATTATTTTTCATATTAATTTAATCTAGTGCAATTTAAGTTTTTATCTTTATCGAACCAGAAAACTTTTTTAATTCCTTTTCTTTTTAATAATTTTTTACATCCTTTACAAGGTGCGCCATGTGACAAACTCCCAGCGCTTGTTATTCTAATTGCAAGCATACTTGATCCATGTATTTGATGAGCTCTCAAGCCGTTCAGACAATCTCGTTCAGAATGAATAGAAAATTTTCTAGAAATTACCCCTGGCGCTGGCATGTGATAATTATAACCTGCAGCTAATATTTTCTTCCCTTTCCAAATTACTGCACCATGTTTATGATTCATAGGGCTTTTTTTTGCTTGAGATAAAGCTAGTGCTAATGCTCCCGCTAGTAGTTTCAATTGATTATTCTACGTAATTCAAACGAGAGCAATGCCAAACATCTACAACATCATTTAATGTCCTATCTTCTGAAACGTCTAAGAGAAAAAACTTCATTCCATTTTTCTTTTTTAATTCGAAATTATACTTGAATATTTCATAGAAATCTTTAATATTTTTGTATACATAGTTGTTTGTATTTAAATCAATAGCTCTTGACGTAAAAAAATCATCAAATAAGAAGTCTAGTTTTTTAGACCTATCTTTAACTAATTTATTCATTAAGTTTCTAAATATAAATAGTGATGCATCATAATCAGATATGTTATAAATAGTTACTTCCTCTTTTAACTTATTACTAATTCTTGGGTGTGTAAAACCAATATATACGCTATACATCTTTAACTCTCGCTTATTTCTTTTAACTCATATGGCCAAACATATCTAACAATATCTTCAACCAAGACTGGTATCATATCATAATCAACATCGTTTACATCAGCATTAGCCCATGTACACTCATATAAACAATCTAGCGTAAGGGCAAAAACATTCATATTAACTGTATTATATCCAATTGTAGAATCATAACTTAAACAATAAAGTTTGTTTTTTTCAATTATCAAAAGCTTTCTTCCCCAACTTTAACTAAAGAAAATTTTCGATTAGGAGAAGAAGGTATCCAAAACTTTTCTTTTTTTTCACAATCGAACAAAATATAATCACTTATAATTACATTATTACTAGTTTCATATGTATCTATTTCTAAAATCATAATAATTTCTTTTCTTGCTAGCAAAGAATCATAATAAGTAATGTAAACTAAATCGCTTACTTTTAAGTTTTTATCATCCACTCATTACATCCAAAGCCCAGTCGTAATTTCTTGTTTCTGTATAGCTATAATGACCGTAACCTCCATTGTGATATTTTGTGCTAGACATAGTAATCTTACCTAGAAATAGAATCAAATCTTCTTTTTTAAGCTTAATAATGTCATGAAGCCTTGTTAAGCACAAATTTTCAGGAGTTAAAGTGTTGTAGAAATTTTCTTCATATACTTTGTCCCAATCATTAGTCAATACTTTTAGACAAAATGAGCTCAAAATCTTTTGATTTCTTTCAGATTCATATAATCCATCAAGGAATTTTTTCCTTGTAAGATACTTTACAATTCTATTTCCTAACAGAGGAGAATTGCAATGTTCAAGATTCAAAGCTTTTATTGTATCAAACTTTACAGCTTCTTTGTCATAATGAAGAATGAACTTTTTATTTGAAAAAGTTAATGCATATTTGCAATTCGTAAAGTCAAAATTATTAAAGCATTCTTTTATGTTTTTGTAAAAGAATTTATTTACAAATTGCAGTTTTATATGCTGAATGTTGTATGGTCTAAGGCTTTGAGGGGTATTTATATCTAATCCCTTTTTTTCGGGAAAGTTGATATTATTTGAAAAACAACTATCGTAATTTAACTCAAAGCAATCATTGATCGAAACTTTCTTTGCAGCTTGATAAAGTTTACCCCTAGTAAATTTCATATAAGCATTTTTAATATTAGATAAGCTAGAACTGAATATGTCTATGTCGCCATTGCTGTAAAGATATTCTTCAATATACTTATGATTTTTACTTTGTGATAATTTAAATTCATCAAGTGCTACAATTCTTGCAAATCCCCCAGCAATCCAAGCATTATCTTTGACTACCCTAACAAGGTTTGTATGACTAAATAGATCTAATAAGTATAAGTTTAGAGAGTTGCTCAAAGGTCTAGATATAATATTATTTTGTATATCCATTTAATCCTCGCTTTAAAGAATTGTTTATTTATATTAATATTATATTAAAAAAAAAAAAATGTTGCACGCATAAATATAATAACATTTTTTCGATTTACAAATTTATACAAAAAGGTTTTTTAAGTCTAAAGTGTTTAATGTTTCATGATACTTATTACATATAATTTAAATAAAGAAAGCTTATTATTTTGTCATATACATTTGATATAAGATCTAAAAAACAAACACACTTACAACCTTCAGAAGGAAACTTTTCCGGGCAAACGAGCAGCACTTCTTATACAGATGTTTCTGGTACTGAACTTAGTTTTGAGTGTGATACCGTATCTGGATATTCAAAAGTTATATTTGAAATATCTGTACAAACTGGTTGGGGACCAGACGCAAATAACAATACAGGCGATATGAAGTTACTTGAAAGTTCTGATCAAACAAACTGGTCTGATATAGAAAATTCAAAAGTAAGAATTTCCATGTCAGCATCTTATCATGACAGTACTTTTGAACATAAGTTTACATTAAACCCTTGGTCAGGAACTAAGTATTTTAAACTACAAATAAAATCATCTAGCAGCAGTACAGATTTTAATATCAACAAAAGAGGTAGTAGCACATATCCTTGGCTTACACCACCAACTATCAGTATTAGAGTAATATAATATGTCTTATAATAAATATAAAAACTATAATGCTGGAACTACGACTAATAGTTCAACTCAAACAACAACAACAGCGGGTATTGTAGTTAATGGTTTAACCTTTAGCTATATACCTGCAAAGAACTCTAGTGAAGTTATTTTTGAATACAGCTTTTATGCTGAAAAAAATAACGGTATACCTTTTATACATACTGAGATCGAATACTCAACAGACAACGGCTCATCTTTTACTAACATTGGAGAAAAATATAAAATGTATAGCTGCTCTGGGCCTTATAATAATTTCTATATACACTATAGAGTTTTATGTAAACTATCGTCATGGTCAGGTGAAAGAATAATTAGAGTTAAAGCTTTTGAGCATAACTATAGCAGCACAACTAATGTTGCAATACTTCACTATATTTCTGACTTGTCTGAATATATTAATACAAATTATATTATCTATAGCGAGTAAATTAATGTCATATGATTCAAGCCTTCCTATAAATTATCAAATTATTGAAACTGTAAATTCTTCTACACAAAGTGTATCAAACTCTTCTGTTGAATTAGAAGGTTCTAAAATAGATTATAATTTTTCAATGGGAAACTTTGTTGTATATAAATTTAGTTTTTATATGAATTGTGATGGAACTTATACATCATCTATATTTAAACTAGAAACTTCTACAGATGATTCCAGTTGGAATCATATTACGGGATGCTCGCTTTTAATTGGCGATGATCGAGCAGCTGAAAACCAAAAAACAAATGTTAATATTTTTTTTGTTATTCCTGCTAGTAGTATTTCTAGATACTTAAGAATTGTAGGTTATTCAAAATCTGCTTCAACTAGTTTTACACTATTTCAAAGTTCATTTGAAGGAACAAACAGATACATAAATTCAATATTAGAAGTATTTACTATTTAAATACCATCAACAGAGATCAAACCGGTACAGCCATAAATACTCCGAGCGGGATTCGAACCCGCAAGCCATAAGGCGCCTGATTTTAAGTCAGGTTTGTCTACCAATTCCAACATCAGAGTTAATAATTTACTGCGTCTGCCTATTCCGTCATGGTGGCTTGATTAATGTCATGTTTATGCCAGTCAGGATTACAAATAGTACACCAATTATCACACTTCTTGCAACCGTATATCTCTTGTACGCCTTTGACACACTCATGCAAGAAAAAATCATAAGTTTTTTTGCACTTTTTACATTTTGATTTTTTGCTCATGAATAATATTAACCTTTAAGCTAATGATGGGACTCGAACCCAGAACCTCTTGTTTACAAATCAAGAGCTCTGCCAATTGAGCTACACCAGCATGTTCTTGTTTAGATTATATATTTACATATTCATATTGTTAATTTTTTTTGTTCTTATGTAATTAATCTCCTTTTTTATTATTATAATATTAAATTAAACTATTTACACATGAGGAAAATGCATGAGAAATAAACCTAATCAAATATCTTGGGATGATGGTAATAGACTATACAGCTTAGAGACTAAAGATATAATACATGTACTTGTTAGTAATGATGTTCAAGTAAAAAATATCTCTCCAGCTGGTTCATTAAGAAGAAAAAGACATAAAGTTGGAGACTTAGACATTGTAATAGAGGTAGATAATCCTAAATTGGCAGGTAAAATACTAGAAGACAAAATGAATTATAATTTTATTGCTAAAAGCTCTTTTTACAAAGGTAAAATTCTTAATACAGGCGTTGACTTATTTGTTGCAGGCCATCACGATTATTACGCTATGCTATTTTTCTTAACTGGTTGTGAAGATTGGAACTTAAGAATTATGAAATATTTAAAAAACAATACTGATATTAGATACACACCATTTCAGTTTATTAATAGTAAAAACAAAAAAGTGTATAAGTTTAACTCAGAAAAAGAAATATTTAAACTAATTAATCATAATTATGTATTACCAGTAAATAGAAAACCTAACTACGTAAAATTTGGAGATTAAATGAAGTTATTAAGAGAACACTATAAAGAGCTGTTAAACGAAGAAATTGATTATTCTTCAAAGTTGGCAACAGTATATCATCTTACAGGATTTAAAACTGAACAATATGATTCTGTTTACGCAAAACTTAAAAAGAAAACGCCTAAAGACCTTGAAGGTGAGATTGATGCAAAATATAGCTCAAAGCCAAAGTCTAGAGCACAGAGTATTTTATCTAAAACTGAGTACAAAGCAGGACTTAAAAATTTAAAAAAATACAAAACATCAGCAGGACAAGCTTATCATATAGCAAGAAATATTAGCAATAATTTATTTGATGTAGGAAGTTATTTTCAAGCAGGCGGTGGTGCAGCATACGGATCAGGTCTTTACACTTGTTATAGATTAAATCCAAAAATAGCGCAGAATTACGGTAACGTTATTTTAAGGTTTGATGTAGACATATCAAACTTTTTAATATTCAATGAAGGAATAGCAAGAAAAATACACGGTAATGATCATTATAAGTTAGACGACCAATTTATGCAAATTCTTAAAAGAAAAGGATTTAATCTTCGCGGACACTACGAATACTCTGATTCTGTAGAAATGTCGGACGACGCTGAAGAGAACTTAGGTGACTATATTGCTTTGCTCGATCAAATGTCTTCTTCTGATGCTTTTAAGAATAGTGATTTTAATACAGACGTAAGAACAGCAGATATGGCAAATCATGCTTTGTATGAATTTAGCAAGAAATTTAAAAACGGCAGTGCTTTAAAACTAAGAGATATCATTGATGGTGTTATATTTTATGGTTATAGTGACGGCCCTGTTTGTGTAATATATCACCCAGAATCTCTAGGAACTTATAAACTTACAGGTGCAGGTTATTTTAAGAATGGTCGGCCTGTAATAGAGTCAGACATAGAAGCTTTAGTAGGTAGAACAGGAAGAGATCTCGCAAATTCTTTTCAAACTTCACAAGAACTAGATCAAGATGCTCAAGAGCGAGCTGAAGAAAGAAATCAAAGATTTAAAGATGTTCTTACAAATTACGAAATAAACTCAAAAACTTCAGAAGAAGAGTTTATCAACAATATTCCTTCAGAACTTACTAGCATTATTGAACCCTTAAGACTGGTACTTGAAGATAATATTCCTGAAGATATTATGATAGAAAGGTTAAGCTCAACTACCAACTGGGATAAATTCTTACAAGGCATGGCAGATTCATATCATTACATTCAATGTATTGTTTCTATACTTGCTGAGCCAATGTTAAAATTTATTGAACATTTTGGCCCAGGTTTGGAAATAATTAGTGAGGACGAGTTTAAAGAATATTTTAAGTTATTTAAACAATATGCACAAAATAAAACTTCTAATGCACCAAAGCTTGCAGATTTTGAGTCTAGAGGTTTGAAGTGTGTAGCACAAAACGAAGAGGAGTTTTCTAATCTTGTTGATCAACATTTAGGAAGTCTTATTGAGAATTATAATACAATGTTAAGAGATCAGATAGGCGCATATTTTGTTGACTTCGTAGTTGCAGCCATGTTTGACGGTGAGACCAGTAGCATTAATAATTCTATTGGCAGATGTACTTTGGATACAATTGATATCAATACTGACAATGATAAAAAAGTTATCGAGAAGCACATGTCAGTTATTAACAACATACTTTCTAACGTACAAAGCAAGTTAATTGAATTTATTACAAAAACAATACCGGAAAATGTACAATCTGATGAAGGCAAAAATGCAGTTCGAATAGCATTCAGACATGTAGACGCTTTTGATGAAAATGGCAACATTTTTCTTGATGAGATTATTGAAAGATATGGCTGGTATTCTGATTGGTGTCACGCTGGTACTGAGTTATTTTATACTATACATGAAACTTTTAACGTAGGTTCTTTCGATGCTTTCACTAGTGAATTAAATTCTTACAAAATTGACAGAGAAAAATTTGATCCTGAATTCATACTTCATGAAATGTATGAAGTTCCTAATAATAATTTATTAGGTGATGTATCTGGCTTAGTTCTAGTAATGTTTAAAAACGGCAAGGATGTCTATAAAAGAAACAACATAATGTCAACTGAATATCTATATAAACAAATTCTTGAATCAAAAGCAACTAATGTAGCATATGCTGTTCAAGAACAATTTTATGTAGGCTCGCCTGGGGGAAGCATTGATATTTAATCTTCAAATGCGATTTTGATATCATTATAAGGATCATTTGTATTTGCATAAAACAATGCTAGTTTACCTTTGTCGTTCAATAAACGAAAAACGCACTTACAATAGAAGCCATTCTCAACTTCTTTATGTATAACCAAATGAACATTGTTGTTTTTGCCTTTCTCATAGTTCATTCCTGTAATTTCTACTAAGTCACCAACTTTTATTTGGCCATACATGAAATAAAAACTCGATATACTTTTGAAATTAAATTTATGTGAATCATAGAATGATAATAGCAAAAAGTATTCTAAGAAGGAAATTTATTAATGAAAAATAATAATGTATTGCAAAGATATATTGAAAATATTCTATTAGAAATAGCATCAATTGGAAAACAATCTAACTTTAAGCTAGAAGAAGAAATAGAAAGTCTTGAAAGAAGACTAATTCATATGCAAACGCATGAGAATTATTAGTTAACACACTAGACAGGACTTGAACACGCCTATCTGGACTCGAACCAGAACTCTTGGGCTTAAGCACCTCCTGGAGGATTCGAACCTCGCACTCTCCAATTCCCCTATATTAATGAGACCGGCTTAGAAGGCCAGTGGGGATGCAGAAGGCATATAACAATATTATTATTTTTTTGTTTATTGTTAAATTATTTTTGCATTAACATTGATCTAAGCATATTTATTATATGTTCAAGTTGAGGATAAATATGTATTGCAATAAATGTGAAAAAGAGATACCCAAAAAAGAAGCTGGTAATCATAAAAGATGGTGTGGAAATAAAAAAACTATTAAAGATTCTTACTGTAAGATATGTAATTCTCCAATAAAAAACACAAGAACAAACTCAGTTAGAAAATACTGTGCTAGAGAATGTTTTAACAAAGGAGTATATACTAAAGAGTTTAAACAAAAAATATCTAATAGCAGAAAAAAATATCTTAAGGAAAACCCTAACAGTCATCCTTGGTGTAAAGAAAACAAATTTAAGTCTGCGCTAAAGAAGTTTCTTAAGGAAAATAATATAGACTTCATTGAAGAGCACCAGCCTCTGAAAGATAGATTTTTCTCTATTGATATTGCCATACCAGAAGTTATGTTTGGAATAGAAGTAAATGGTGAGCAACATTATAATAGGGATAAAACTCTTAAGAAATATTATCAAGAAAGACATAATTTAATTAAAGCACAAGGTTGGGTGATATATGAGATTCACTACTCTAAAGTTTATGACGATATTTTTTTATCGAGTTTAATTGAAAGAATAAGAAAAAATAATTTTAATAACTTTACAATAGACTTTGAGTTACGTAAAAACAAAGTTAAAAGAAGAAAAAATGTAAAGGAAGTCTCTCTAAAGCATAAAGAAGAAAAAGCTAAAAAGTTGCTTGAAACAAGATTAGAACATATTAGTAAGGCTGAAAAGAATTGGGGTTGGATTTCCAAAGCTTCTCGAGATCTAGATATAAGTCATACTCATGTAAGAAGGCTCGTAAACAAGTATCTTTCTGATGCGTAAAGGCCCCTGCTTTATCCTATTAAGCTATAAGCGCTGAATAGATCTTTAATCAGAATTACTATTATTCTTTATATTAAAGATCTAAATGGGCACCCTGGGATTTGAACCCAGAATCGACGCTTTATGAGAGCGCTGCCTTAACCCTTTGGCCAGATGCCCATATAAGACCTTTTTGCTCTAACTACTGGGCTATAGGCCCGTTAAAGGTGCTAAAAGCACCTAGATAATTATATAATCAAACTTTTAAAAGTTTAACAATATTAACGTGGAGATACAACAAAAGTTTGATTATTAACTTGGTATGTATTAGTAATTCCTGAAGAATTGTAATTTTGTGCAACTTGCTGAATCCTTCTCAATTGATCATTAATTCTATGAAGCTTGATAAAACTCCCATTATTAGGCTTTCGATAATTAACACATGTATACTTAGATCGATTACGTGTTGTAGTTGTAGTTGTGCTGTTGTTTGACGCTGTTACAATCTTTTCATTAGTCTTAATAATTCTATTAATAGTTCCATTCCTGTTTGCTGAGTAATAAACGCCTGGGTTCTGTGTATCCATAAACATCATTGTACCGTTGCTAATCTGGCGAACTGTTGAAGTCTCAATAAAACGATTTGTGTCAAAATTTGTGTTTCCCATAAAATGTACCTTTCTTATGGTGTTGAAATATTTGGGTTACTTAGCACTTACTATATTATAGTAAATCTAAGTCAGAAGAACGAATAAATATGAATTCGCTCTCATCGGAATCATCTACGACAATAGTGATTCCACCTATTGAAAACAATAAGCACTTAAAACTTTTTTTACTTTTAGCAAAATAAATAGTTCCTATCTTATTAGCAATATTCATTATCTTGCTATAAGATTCAATATTCTCTTTGCTATTTTCAATACAAACAATATCTTCTATATTTGATCTCAAGATAGAAGATATTTCTTTTGTCAACATATGCTTTTTATTCTGGATATTGTTTTTGTTTTTGCTAATATTCATTTTTTTCTTTAAAAAGCATGTTGTTTTAATTTATATTATTATTATATAATGTGATTCAAATATTTACACATTATATAATAATTAATTTTTCTTAGCTAAACTCTTTCCCTTAATGTGCAACGGCTTGTCAGAAAAGTCAATGTACTGAATATTGTTATTCATTTCTGAATATTCTTTGTATGATAATACAATACCCATCGATGTAAGCATTATTAGTGATGATAAATAATACGTAACTAACTTGTTTTTCATTTTTATTCTTTCTATGTAGATTTAATCAATGCTGTTAAGATTGTCAATATGAAGCTGTAGAATATCGTTCCAATAAAATTCTTCTTGTCCTGACCCAAAATTGACTACAGTAATTTCTGCAGAGCCATAGTCTATTTCAAATGTATACTTAATCTCACTATCAGAAACAATTTCTGTATAAAAGTATTCTGGTAAATCATTATTTTCAAAAGTCTCGCTAGACATATTAACGTTAAATCTTTCTTCTAACTCTGGAATAATAAACAATGCTCTTTTTTTAATATCCATTTTATTCTTAACCCTTTTGTCTTGAATGATATATATCAATATCTTTCCAATTTAAATTGTTTTCTTTTATTGTTAGTACTATCATTTTTGCTTTATCGTTTAAAATCAACATCTTGTCATCTAGTGGGTTTATTAAATAATTAAGCTTTCTAACACTTGCAAGAAAATTTAGCAAGTATTTTTTTGTAATTACAGTAGATTCGTTTACTTCTTTAGATAAGCAAACACCAGTATCAGTAAGAACATGAATTTTAATTGTATTCAACTTTAAATTTGCTTCCACTTACAAAACATATATTTCTCCTCTTTTAGCAAAAACGAACTATAAACAAGCTATGCTTCAATTCCGTAATAGTAATAAATAATTCGTGTAATAGATATAAACCAAAAACAAATCGACATGCCTGCAACAAGCAAGCTATCAGTTTTTATGAACATATAACCTCCAAAAACATAACCTAAAATAAAAGCTATCATCCAATAAGGACTAATTACAACAACGTCAACATTTTCAATCATTATGCCTCCTATATGTACTAATTATAATATTAATATTAACAATTTTACACGTATTAGATCATCAAGAGTAAGTATCTAGCACTGTTGATGGGTAATATTCGTCAGTGTAATCTGTACCAATCATTAATATAACTTCACCATTATTTGATTTTCTCAATACCCAACCACAAAAAACTTCATATTCTTCTGTTTTTACTTCATTCCACTTTTCTAAATAAGAATCTTCATCTATGTCATTGTTAATATTGCAATCTTGATCTCCATATACAACCCAGTCTAGCTGACTCCTATTACCATCATAAGTATCTTCTATTACCTCCCAAACAATGCTTGCAAATTTAAAAGACATGTTGGCGCTAGAAAAACCTCTATACTTAAAAGTAATACCAGACAAACTTTTAAAATGATCAAACATTGAATTATTTACAGAATTATCTATTCTCATTAGCACGCACAATCACAAGCCGGTTGACGAAACGGAACGTTTACATGGTAAGTCATTTACTCAATCAACCAATTAACGTATAAAAGATAAACAAGTGTTATTAACAAACAAACAAAAAGCTCGTCATGTGTTAAATATAAAAACTTCAATTAGTCCTCTTTTCTGACTGTATAGCATAAAACTCTATGATTTAAGAATTCTTTATGCATATTATCTAAATAATCTATTTTTATACTTGAGTTTTTTCTAGAAAAATATCTCTGGCATGTTATCTTGTTTTTATTGTAGTTCATGTCAAAAAAACATCTATTACTCTCAAAACATCTCGCTAATACAAAATCTTTATTGTGAGACAATGTTTTGTTAATCTCTATAAAGCTAAACTCGTTTGAATTGTATCTTTTGATATTGTTACAGGTAATTTCAATATATCCTGTATTTTTTAGTGTACTTATGACATTTTGATCATCAATAGAGCAAGATATATTAAAAGCTGTAAATAATAATATTGATTTTTTTAACATGAAATCCTTAGGATACTGTTTGGTTTGTGTTCTTTTTTAATTCTTTAAATCTAAAGTTGAATTTTCTTTTTAGTATGCTTAAGTTTTCTTTGCTTCCAACATATAGCCCAACTTCATCATTATTGTAAATTACAAACTTTACTTTTATGTTTTTTTCAATATAAGCTTTTTGTCTTTTAACTTCTTTAATAATTTTATTCGCATTGAAAGATGCTAAGAAAAGCCTGTCTGTTTCTTTTTTATTATCAACTATTTTTTTTAGCTGAAGCATAAAGTCTTCATAGCTTAAAGAATTCATTAGTATTTTATCAATCATGATGTGCGCAGCTAATCATCCTTTTATTTACTATCTCATATTCGTTTGAGGAACTAATACAAAATCCAGATTTTAGATAGATATCAGTACCACCAGATATTCTATTAATCACACTGTTCTTAGAATCAGGATCTATAAATCTTTCTTTCCTAATTAAAGGTGTATAATACGCAATAAAGTCAACATTAATCGTTATCGGTGTATCATCATCATATCTTTGAACAGTAATAGTTTTCATTAATAAAGTCACCTTTTGTCTTAAATTATATATTACTTTATTTATTGTACATTATATTATAATATTTGTGAATATAAATTGCACGTCAATAACAGCTTTTCCTGGCCAATTCGGTTTAAAAATAAAAAGACAGTACAATATATTACTAAAGAAGCAAGTATAAATATCTTTGCGTTAGCGTTTGTTATGACAGAAATTGCGACTGTAAACATACATAAAGCGGGTATTGAAGCTGCAACAACTGTTACAATATCATAGTAGTCAAACATTCATTTTCCTTTTTAAATACTTTATCCACCGTATATATCGTTGTATCTTCTAGCATCAGCAAATCCAGGCGTAGACCAAGCAATCATTGACTCAAGACTTCTTGCAACTGCAACATGACCATTACTCCAGCTTCTTGGAGGCGGTGGATATTGAGATACAATCATTGCAAGTAAAGCTTTGAGATAAGGTCTTTTAGAACCACATTCTTCTTTCCAATTACTTTTAATTACTTTACTTATAATAGAATCATAATAATAAGATGCATCAAAGTTTTTGTTGCTGCATTCTTTTACAAGCTCATCAACAATTGGCTGTAGTTTTTTCTTGCTAAAAGATATTTCTACATAATTAGAAAACCATGGTGAAGGATGAGTATCAAATTTGATTGTAAATAAATCATTAGTCATTGTAATGCCCTTGATATTGTTGCCTTATGTTATCATTATAATATAATTGTCATCTAAGTTACACTATAAAAGTCTTTACTCGTCACCTGTAACAATCATTGTGCTATCTGTATAACACGGTCCGTGTGTCTTGACTTCAATATTGTTTACGTCGGTAAACCTCCAAACACTGTTTCTATAACCAGTAGCACGCTCCCATTCTGACTTAACTAAATGTATCCTTATTATATGGCCCATAGGATGATTACAAACTACTTCATATACATCATCTTCATGTCTGTTTTTGTAATCTAATTTGTCGCTGTTTTTGCAAGATATTAAAAGCTGAAATGATAGAAAGATCAAGATGCATTTTTTCAAGTTATACCCATTTAAACATTAAATTGTTTTTCTCATAAAGTATTATATAATACTTTTAATTTAATTACAAACTATATGTGTTATTTAATTGTTAGCTTTTTTTCTTGATGACATATAGAGCTTCTTACTTTAACTCCCGCGAGATTGTAGAATGACCAACCTCCTTTAAAGAAAGGATCACCATCATAAGTGTAGTACTCTACCCATCCTTTGGGCGTAAAGCACCAGATCGGTGCCCTTGTAATCTTCATTCGTTCTTTTTGTTCGCGTGCTAACTGTTTGTGCTCGCATCCTGCAAAGAGCGCAATGAGCAGAAAGAATGTAATATGCTTCATAAGATCTCCTTAAAATGTACTAGCATTTCCATCCATAACCCACTCACAGACAATTGTTTCTGCCATCTCACCACCGTAGTCGTTAAAAAAGTTTCGAGCAATCTGCATGCCTTCTTCGAATGTAATAGGAGCTCTAGCCATTTCTGAAGCATTATGCACAGTTAATTTACCTAACTGATCGTTGTTTGCTATTACGAGATCAAAACCCGGATGATCAATTCGATCATAGTTGTCATAACAGTAAAACCGATTGCTGTACGTATTCTGCTTCGAACCACGATAAAGGACATCAGCTGGCCAGCATTTTGCTTCATCAATGTGCTGATCAACAGCCTCCATCAACTGATTCCACTGCTCAGCAGTAATGTTATTATTTTTTGTAGACATTTTAAATCCTATGAATGGCTTGTTGTTATGTTATATTATATTTTGATGTGATCTAAGTTACACGCTCAGACGTATGAAATCGCTACCTGAAGTCATAATAACTCTAGTCTCAGCTTCACATAACTCATCTAACTCTACATACTGAACGTAATAGTTTCACCTACAGTTGCCACATTTGTCATCACAATTACTACAACCGTACACTTCATTATAGACAATCGTTTCAGAACAATTATGCATAAACGTTGAATAATCTTTTCCACATTCTGTACAATAACTTGCATCCTCTTCAGCCTGATTATTAAACCCGGAACTTGTATAACTGTCATCTGTTAGATCAATCCACTCCTCAAGAGAATCCTGCATACTATGCATGCTTCGGCCCATAAAGTCGCTATCATCATTCAATGAAGTAATAATATGTGCATACCAATAAGACTTAGCACAATTCTTCATGTTCTCAGGTAAGAGGCTAAGAGCTTCTTCAGCTAAGCTACTAATTTCTTCAATAATCTCTTGAAATCTTTGTTTATCTTCATTCATTGCAGTTTGATCCTTTAAATCATCTAGACTAGTAACTTCAAAGCGTTGACCGTCTTTATATATACTAAAACAATACGTGTCATTATTTTTGTCAACCCATAAGATCATTCCAACTAAAAAACTTGGCTTGCCAAGCTTTTGCGTATATTCTTCGATTAATGCATTGACTTCTGAAATTCTTAAGTTTTCAAACAAATTTCTATCGCCAAAATTGTGCGCACCTCTAATGATGTCAGAAGTAAAATCTATTGTATAGACATTTTTCATATTATACCCTTTTAAATGAATGATTGTTTATGCCTTATGGTTTATTATAATATAAACTTGATCTAAGTTACACGCTTGAGGACCTCTTTGGTTTTATCCTCTAGTCCTATCTACATTATCAATGTGATCAATCATACGATCGACAGATTGGCGTGCTCGAGACTGAAGGTGCTGCATAACGTTGTGGATAGCTTCAACCTTTTCTTGATGAGAGTTAAAATTAAATCGATGTCCTGGAATATCTGATAACATCTGGTCTAGACGATTCGCAATCATATTAGGTGTTTCATTAAGCATCATGCTTGAATGCACAACTTGGACAATGTATGATGGCCACTTCAGATTCTTTCTAGCGCCTGTAAACGAACGGCTCTTTGTGGTTGTTGGTCTCACATTAGTTTTAACATTTGTGTTTAACATAACTTCTTCTTTCTTTACATTTATCATATTAGGTTTAAACTTTGAACTGCGTTGATTGATAAGATCTAGACGAGCTGATTCTGTAATTAGGCGTTCACGCTTAATCATATTAGAAACACCGGGAAACGGCTTAAAGGTCTTGTTAAGCTGATAACAGTGGGAGCTTGGGTTAGTTTTTCTTCTTACATAACCTGAAGCATAGCTTCCATAAATTGCACCTGTTCTGGTGCACCTAAACATACGTGTTCCGTTTTTAGTCTGACGTGGTGTTGTAATTTCGATTAGATTGGAATTCATATTTAATGTCCTTTTTAAAAAATTTGTTGTTGTTGCCTTATGGTTTATTATAATATAATGTTGAACTTAGTTACACGAATATAAAATCATAATATGATTACCTTTAACGTTAGTCATAGATTACTCTTAAGCAACAACATATGAATCTACAGAGACTGCAACCGGTAAGTTAAACTCATCAAAAGCTTGTATAACACTAATTACAGTAGACACATTTGGTATAACTTTTGTTCCGTCATTTAGATAATGATCAATCTTAAATCGATAGCTTGCTGCTCTTGAAACAAGCATGTTGTTCTTGTCAGCGCTATAACCCGCAGGTAGTTTCCATGTTGCAATACTCATTGTAAGCCTTTGATTTGAATTGTTGCCTTGTGATATTATTATAATATATTGTTTATATAAGTTACACGATATTAGATTCTACATACTCCAATAACTTTCTGAACTGGGAGAGCAATAGCTAGGTGTATCATATCTTTCATAAAACATCTCACCAGACATTATGCTCTTCCTTTTTGTGTAAGTCTTGATGATATCAAACTTATATCCGTTTTTAGGGTTCCAGCTTTCAGAAAGAAGCTCAATAATGTCACTTTCTGACATGTCTTTAAAGTCAACGCAATTAATATACCTCAGCCCTTTTTTGTTTTTGCTATACATCTTTTTGTTTTTAATACGGAGATCAACCTTGTAAACTTCAGCAGTCATCATGTTTTCTTTAATTGGGTCATAAAGTTTAAGTTCTTGGGTAGATATATCATTTTTCAATTTAACTGTCTCCTTAAAAGCATGGCATGTATCACTTCAATTACATTCAAAGCCACTTTAGCATTTTCAATATTCTTTTTTCTAATCATGTAACATCTATAAGCTAATTATATATAAGAAACCTCTAATAAAACAGCAGTATTCTGGAGTCTTGCTGAAACTGAATATTTGAAGTCGTATACTTCACTAAACTCGTCTACATAAAAGTTTGCTTCTTTCTTTTTCATAGAGTCCTGCGCCCACTGTTTAATATCTGACGTTATCAAGCCCAACAAACTATCAGGCCCACTAGAATCAACACCTTTAACTTTTCTTGTTAACTCTTCTTTAAGCTCAGATGCATTAACTCCTGTAAAAGGCTCATCATGTGGAATCTTCCAGCAAAATGCATGTGTATAATCAATCAATCCTTTAATGAAGCTCTTACTACTGGCTTTATGTAGTTCACCACGAGCTTTGAACAAAGCTGAATAGTTTTCTGTATTCAATGTCAACTCAGAATTTTTAAATGCAGCTTTAGGTAGGATCATTATTATCTCGCTTTCATGTTTTATTTAGGATGTGAGTGTTTTTAGTTATAAACTCTTTTTAAGAGCTTTCGATTACCGTTTTCTAGGACACCCCAGACTGAACCATTCCAAAGGTTAATCATGTCTGCACTTGCAAAACTGCTGAAAGTCATTCTCTTAAATCTTCTGCCGGAAGTATAACTACCCGTTACGTGAAATTCTTTGAAATACATATTATTATCCTTTTGGATGAATGATTGTTGTTGCCTTATGGTTTATTATAATATAATATTGAACTTAATTACACGTATAATTTACAACATTTCTTTTTGATTATAAGGTTTAATACTTATATCTGCAATGTCTTTCAATAAAATATTGATTGTACTAATTAGATAAGCAGCATTTTTATAACCATAGTTGTTTAAGAAATATATGTTATGACCATAAACATCTTTTCTAAAACCCCATAAAGACTTTTTGTTTCCTGATTCTACTAGCCAGTTATTAACAAAGTCTTCTGAAACAATTATTGGCACTACTTTTTTATTGCTTATTTCTAAACTAGCATTGCTAATTAAAGATCTAAACAGAAAAATTAGACGAACTTTATCGTCCAAAAGATTCCAAACAGAATTAATTAAACCACCTGCAGTAGAAACAACTTCTTTATCGTCCAAAGAAACACAAAACTTTTTTATATACCTAAAGCTTTCTAATTCAATTTTATCTTTTTTTGTTTCAAAGTTTATATTGTTTAACATACTTAAAAGTTCCTTGTTCTCTATAGGATTGTTTTCAAAAGCCTGATTTGGAGAAACAAAATAATCAGCGCCAACTTTGTTTTTTAGATAATATTTACCTGCTAAAGCAGTTGCTATTGCTATTCCCAATATTTCTCCTGATCTTGAAATAATGCCTTCTCCAAATCCATTGAGTAAAGCTTCAGAAATCATTTTCTTTTCCTCTCTAAGGAAACGTATTTTTGATGTCTAGATATGATACCAGCTGATCAGTTGTTAATGATTCTTTTTTTGCTTAGTATATTTTAGAACAATGTCTACTAATTCATTATAATGCTCATTTGGATATGTATAAAATCCGCAGTTCTTTGTAGCCTGTGTCCATTTACGATTATTAATAAACTTTTTTCAAGTCTAGCATTTCTTGTTTTTCTGACATGACATTACCCTTTACTGTCTCTTAAAATAACTCAGTAACAATCATACCAGCTCTCACCTGTCTCTTCCCCCCACTGGCTTCTAGAAGCTAACATGCTTCCGCTACCATTATAATCAGCATTACAACTAGGACAAGTATTTGTAAAACTACCTAAGCTTAACCACTCACCACAGCACTTGAGCTTTGCAGGAGTTCTCTCGAAATAATCATAGTTAAACTCTGTAAGCTTATAGTCTCCAGACTCAATAACTTTCAAAAGATTAGTGTAAGCTAGATCTTTTGAAACATCATAGACACCATTAACAAAACAAGACTCGTTATATGTCATCTTTGCTCTTTCTTTTTTGAACAAATCTTTAAAGACTTCAATTCCTTTTGTCGAAGACTTAACATCAAAATGAAAACCTTTAGCAATGATCTCTGTCTTGGTAAACATTACTCTTTCCATCTTAGCTTTGATAAAGTTTTTATTTGGCATTTTTAATTCCTTGTTTGGTTTGTTGCCTTATATTAATATTATAATATAATTTTTATCTAAGTTACACGATTCAAAATCTATCTAAATCTTTCTTTCTTTTATTACCATATATAATATCCTCAAGCTTGACGTGAGGTTACCAAATACACTTAATTAAGTCACCTATCTTGTTCATGACTAATTGATATGCGCTAATTCATAATATATGCAATAAACTATCCCGACGCAGCAAAATGTTAACGCATAGTCAGGGTTATAAGTTATTAGTTTAATTAAACCATATATAAAGCTAAGAAGCAAGATGCCATATAGACTTAATACTAAAAAGTTCTTCATCTTAAAGCACCTGTATATTATAATAAGCCAAACTTAAACTTAGCTTTTCTAATATTATATTCTAAAGTTGAATAACTACTTGCGCCCCCTGCAATAGTCACATTCTCTGTGCCTTTAACACCTGCATATATAATATAACCGCCACTCTTTTTTGACTCTGCCCATACTGTGTGGCTGTTTCTGTTAGTCTTTCTTTTTCTTACTATGTTAGCTCTCATCTATAAGCTCCTTGCTCTTCTACTAGTAGTACAAACTATCATTATTGTCTTGCTGTCGCTCAGTGACCAAAGATTCATAAGCTAGCTTACCAGCTAATGCCCACGACTCAGAGTCACAATCCATAGGGTCAACGTATATATTGGCATGCTGCCAAAATAAATCATAGCTGAACTCCTTTGAAGCTTTATTCTTCCAGATGTCATAAATATTTAAGTAAGTGTTGGGTTTAATTGTAGATAAAGTTAATCCTTTCTAGCCTGTTATATGTTATATTATAATATCAATGATTGCAAATATGCACGTTAAGTCAATCTACGAGGTGAGGCACAGCTTCTTCAATAGCTTTCTTAATCTTTTCATAATCATCTTGGCTCAAAGAATCATGTTTACCATTAAAATAAATTGCTGCAATAGGCGACACCTTGTTTTTACTCATAATAGGCATCCAAAAAGAAATGTCCAAGTGAAGTTGCTCACCTGCTCCTTTCTTCATCTCTTCATAACTACTCAAGAGACCCGCAATCTCAGCTGAAATGTCTGACATAACACTTACTTCTTTCATAAAGAAAACAATACACAATGATCTTATATCTATATCATAGATGATAAGAAAAAACAATGCTGTTCGTATCACACGAAAGCTATCGTTGTCTTGACGAAACCAAGGGCGGTAATATCAAGACAGTAGCTAGATACCTGTTATATCTCAGAAGATATCATCATTCAAATCATCATCAACACTAACGAAGTCTTCATAAACATTCTGAAGATTCTCTGGATCTAAACGATCTAACACAACTTCAGAATCGTCAACAACCTCTTCAGAAACTAGCACGTCGATTTCATCTCCAGCTGCTGATACTTCATCCTTTACAACAACCTCAAACTTCAAAGATCTAGGCGTCCCACCCATAGATCTGATTGTCTCATCAAGAAGCTCAACGGGAATCAAGTGAAGCTGCTTAGGATGATCAGATGTAGATCCACCAGTTCGAACCTCAAATGCTGCTGATTGCTTGCCATCTTCTGATACACGAGCTCCAGAATAACGGATCCAAGCTCCTCCCTGCATCTCAATTAGCGTCTTATAATCATCACAATCGACACCTTCTGATTCGAGCTGAGCAATAGTAGGATTAATCTCAGATAACGCAACTATCACCCACTTTGCTCCCTTCCCAGAAAAACGAGCCTTAAGCTTAGATCTCCAATCAGATCCATCAGCTGCCTTTCCAGACCTATGACACAAAGCCTTAACATTATCATTAATCAATGTATTAAGATGCATCTTAAAAGCTGTTACCTTAGGATCTCCACCCTCAGCCAAAAAACTCTTAAACATGCTCACAATCATATCTTGCTGAGACATAACTTCCTCATTATTATTTAGATTATCAACAGTAAAGCCAGAATCATTATCTGCCATAGAAATCTCCTCATTTGAACTAGGGGCTGAAATAGTTAAGTTGTCCATTTGATCCTCCAAAGGATTGATTGTTTGTGCCTGATGGTTTATTATATCAATGTCTTTATCTAAGTTGCACGCCTCATTAATCACCTCCCAGTTATTAACTAACCAACCATACTCATCACTCAAAGCATCAGTAATCTGAAATTCGTCTGTGTTCTCAGGATCTTCAAAGTAATCGCTGAGATTAACTTCAAGAGGAATACCATTATCAAAAGCAAACTTATCATGCTCTTCATCATAATAATCTACTGTAGTAGGCAAATCAAATTCCCATTGTATTTTAATCTTCATATTATTTAATCCTTGTTGGATGTGGGGTGGTGATGGTTTATTATAATATATTGTAGGTTGTTGTTACACGAAATACTTTTTATTAAATCTAATTATTTATTTTTTTCTATCCAGATATCATCAAATTCAACATTGCTTATGTCACAGCAAATAATGTTGAATTTGATGATGGTTACAGCACTTTCCCAATTTACTCTTTTTAATCCTAGACTGCATGCTGTAGTAAAAAGCCTTTTTCTTGATTCTATGACATTATCTTCCATAATATCTATTCCATATAAGCTTCTTAAAGATTCTATTATAGAGTTACCGTGAAATACTTTTTTCTTTAAAATCTCTACTAAAAAGTTTCCTGTTCCGCAAGTAGGCTCTAAAAAACTTTTGTTAAGTTTCCAGTAGTTAGAAGGAATATTGTTTAACATTTTTTCTATTATAAACTCAGGCGTAAAAACTTCACCTAAATTATCTACTCTTTCTTTTGATTTAATTAAGCTTTTCATTTCATTAAACCACAAACTTATTATTTAGTATAAAGTCAATTGTATCTTGTGTTAAATTGTATTTAGAAAACAACATCTGATCTGTCCACTTTACGTTCCAGTCAACAATAGGCGTTGAACAAAACTTAGGATGAAAGTCTCTTTTCTTTATAAGCAGCATAGCTTTTGCAAAACGAGTATCTAAATAACTAACAAAATTCTCAGCCTCATTTTTGCTTTTAAACTCAAAATTATATGTTCTTGATAGACATTTATCTCCTGCGCTCATAACTTTTATCTTAGACTTACTGTAGTAAGTAAAAAAGTCATCTTTAAAAAACTTATTTTTGTCACCAACATTTCCTCTAAGTTTAGGAAGACCAACGTAGAAATAATTTGTTTTTTCTACATCGCTTTTTTTTAGCTTAATACTCTTCAAGCTTTTACTTAATTCTAAGTTGAAAAACATATCATGTAGCTGTTTATAACCTCTTAAACCTGTAAAAACATCTGGAGACATTGTTTTTTTGTTTATTCCAGTTATCTCGTTTGAATAATCAACACTTGATGTGATGTGGTTTTTGTCAAAATATGTAATGCAGACTAATGATTGTATTTTAGCATCTGGAAATGAAGTTGATGAATTTACTATTTCAATACTAGACAAAGGCAAATCAATTTTTTCTAAATGCTTCTTGTATATGTTCTTTTTTCGCTGATCTAGAAAAGGATTAGAAGGTTGTATAAATGTAAGTATGTCACATTTTTTACTTAACTTGGATAAAATTTCTAGATGGAAATTCTTCTTATAAGGCGGGTTTCCTAAAATAACATCAAATTTTGGCATTTTCTCTTCTTCCATATTTAACATAAACTCAATTAGATTTCTTTTCCATCTTGAACTTGTAATATTGCATTCTTTAACAGCATAAATCTTTGATTGATGGTCTGCTAAAAAACTTATAGCGTCAGGTGAAACATTGAAATCTTCTACAAGAGAAATTACAATTTCGGGATTGAAAATAACAAGAAACTTTTTCTTCTCAGACAATTTATTAATTTTAGAAATCATTTTTTTTATTAAAGAAAAAGTTGTGTGCTCATTTTGATCAGCACCCTCAAAAATTTGCAAAGATCTTTCTGTTAGAAGCTTTCTTGTATAATCAATTTTGCTCATGTCGTTCCTAATTGTTAAATTATTGATATTACTTTTTATTATATACTTTTATTATAAGTGTTACACTTTAAGTTAACTCATTGTAGAAGTTTTTCCAGAAGTTGCTATTATTGTTTCCAATGACTTTTTTAATTTTATCGTAGCCAAATACGGTAATGCTTTCATGATACATGTGTTTATATGTATTTATATTTAAACCTTTACAAGTTGTAAATAAATACATTTGAGAATCTCTGAAAGCTTTGCTTGTCATTGTATAAGCAACAAAATTAGAGATATGATCTTTGTTTGCTTCTAGTAAACTAGTTACATTTGACCTATACTTGCATTGAACTGTTACGCTTCTATCACTACCGTTCATCTTACCAACACCATCAACACCCCAATCTTCACCGAACTCAGAACTATCCCAAGGATGATAATCAGAAATTCCAATTCTAGGATCGCTGCTAAATGTTTTAATAAAATACTCTACAAAAATTTCAAATGCTGAACCTTTGAATTCATCAATAGCGTTGCTTCCGTATATATTGTGTGTAGTAAAGTTATCTTCGACTAATTCTTTATCACACTCAATTATCTTTTTTATATTACGCATAAAATCTTTTAACGATAAAACATTATGACACAATTTTTTTTTAAGAGACAAAGGGCAAGACAACTTAAAATCATGATCTAACATACTAAATCCTTGTTCCTGCAGATACGCATTTTTCATACATCAAAGTGAATATGTCTATTTTGCTGTTTTTCTTTGATTGCTCTATGATATTACTTAGTTCCTCTTCTTCTATATCTTTTTCTATTAAATGTTTTGCATCATCTAGTTTCTTTTGAACATTTTTCCTATGCTCTTCAGTTGATATTAGATCACATAAGTCTTGTTCTTCTTTTAAATTAAACAATTCTTTTGTATCTTTTACAAACTCTCGTGAAATATCAAATTCTTCGTTTAAAGGAAAACCGCCTAGTCTTAAAGCTATTAAATGCTTTTGAACATTAACCCAGTCATCCCTGTTTTTATTCCAAGCAACAATTGTTACTAAAGCATATTCTTTCTTATTTATACCTTTTACCTTATAAAGCCTTAAAGATCTTCCAACTGTTTGCAACAACTTACAAGTATTCATAGCTCTTAATATTACAACTCCAGTGATCCCCGGAACATCAATACCTTCAGACAATATATCATAATGGAATATTAGACAGTTTTTTGATTCTTTTACTTCTTCTAAGAATTCATTTCTATTACTTATTTCTTTTCCATTTTTTGTTGCCTTTATTTCTTCTCTAGAATGAATAATAAATATATCATGATTAGGCAGAAATTCTTTGAATGATTCTTGACAACTCAATACTTCTTTTATTTCACTAGATCCCGACATTGAAAATAAAGTTTTGCTGAATCCTAACATTTTATTGAATTTTTTGTTATGATAAACAGCAATTTTTTTACATAAATCTAATGTTTTGTTTTTTCTATCTTCATCTGAAGTTTCTAATATATGAATTCTAGGCTTTACAATAATTTCTTTTTCTATTAGGACAGAAGCTTTTACTTCATAAATTCTAGGCCCAAAAACACTTTCGTTATTTAAACCAAGCCCACAATCACTTTCTGTCCATTTTTCTGTAGCTGTAAAACATATCTTTTTATTTGCAGATATTTTGCTATAAACATTATGATACTTTTCATGAACTAGAAATTGGCTTTCGTCTGCTATCATAACATCAAAAAGAATATCAGTTAGTTTGTAATAGCTGTGATAAGTACTGAAAACTATTACATAATTTCCTTTTCTTTTTTGCAATTCAATAAATTCTTGCAGAACGCTACTTTTTGTTGTACTACACTCCGAGTATTTGCTTTTTCCCTTAGGAACATAATGTTCGCCACTATGGAAAGCTGCAGCAACCCAGTTGTCAATTCCAATCCACTCTCTAAAACCTTTTTTTTCTTGAATAGAAGATCCTAGGCCTACATGCTGTTGCCCTAAAGCTATGCGATGAAATAAAACTAGACTTGCACCTACATTGTTTTCTTTTTTAATTCCAAACTCGTCAATTACCAAGCTTTCAATTCTTGACTTGCCTCCGCCAGTAGGAATTACAACTCTTGAAGAAACTTTTTTTTCGTCTAAGTAAAAGTTTCTAATCGCTAAAAGGCAGTCTTCTTGATGTCTATAGAGGGGAAGCGTAGTCATTTTTTTACCTTCGTCTTTGTTTTTCTTTTTAGTAAATAAATTCCTGATAAGACTTTTAAGCAATATATACTCAACTTTCAATACATAAACAATATTTAATCGTTAAAATATTTTAACAATTAAATTAAAATTATTAATTCCTATTTACATTAGTATTATAACAACAAATGTTTTTCATTACACGAATATTAACTCACATACTTATTAATTTAACAGATAAAACAGATGCAAACTGCCCAAACAAAAAACCGGAGAAGAAACATAAAAGAGAATTAAAACCCATCTCAGGATTAAATATATCTAACGCTAAACCACCAAAACATAACCCAAGCAATAAACCAAATATAACAAGCAAAGGCAAAGAACTAACATCTAACTTAACTTTCCAAACTACTCTCATAAAACCAAAAAAAGATAGTCTACACATTATATAACACCTTCCAAACCCAACCAAACCTACCACTCAAATCTTCACGAAAAACTTTAACAAACATAATCAAACTCCCTCAATAACTCTAATGATAGCTACCTCAACAAAAAACGTTGACAAAGTTAATAACAAAATCCAATACACAGATAAATTACCCTCAACTAATGAATCAACGTATAAAGGCACAACAAAAGGCATGATTATCAATAAGACAAAACAAAAAGTCATACCAAAAATAAAAAAGCCACAAGCTAAACTAACACCAAATTCACGGGCAGTATCAAAAAGAAATTTCAAAATAACTCCACAATAAAAAGAAAAGGCAGCAGCTAAATCAATAATAAAACCTAATCAACTCAATAAACTTCTCCAATAACATATAATCACTCTCTAACTCATACTGATCAGCTAACTCAGGATCACACACAATCTCTACTCCCTCCCTTAACAATATCTCAAATAACTCCTCACACGCCTTCTCATACTCCACTCCCATATCATAACTTATATATATCACCTCATCATATACTCCATCACTTACCCCTACCTTGTAACCCTCATGCTGAATCAATACTAAACTACCATCTACTCGCTCAATAGTTCCACAACCACTCGGCGGAGATCTATAATCCACAACAAATAATACCCTCCCCTCCAAACATAATCTACTCATAACCAAAACCTTTCTATTCTTATTCAACAAGTGGCCAAAAAGACGTTCTGTGGGAACTTCTCAAAAAACATATGTTATACCTTATCTAGTTTATTCTAATTAAACGTAGATTAACGTCGTAACTGTTAACGCAACGCTAGGCTGATGACTCGGGACAAAGCTGAGCGCTGACTCGGAATATGAATCTCTATTCATTAGACTTTTTTTGACACCGGGTTGCGCAGAAGCTAGATCAATAGCTGTGCTACGTGCGCAGAATCGGCATAGAGCTTTAGATGGGATTATTGGTATTGTATTCGCGGAGAGCTTCGGCGACTTCTAACATTCCCGTCAGTGCTTTTCTGGTTGTGATCTCGCGCTGATCAAACTTTCGTTTAGTCGACTGCACACCAGATGTTTGACCTTGTATTACCATGGATCTCATTACTTCGAGAGCAAGCTCTGAATCCTCTTCCCTGACATGAAGGTGTATTCTTCGGTCGCCGGGTGCGATATCGATGTAGGCTATGGCATACTTTGATTCAGTGTTAATGTTTCGAATTGAGGGCATATTTTATTTCCTTATAATGCTATAGTTTTCAGAGATTATCCATATACTCCGTGACATCCCTTGCAACATCTTCGTATGAATCTGTAACATGGATGCATTTGCCGTTGTTAAAGTGTATCCAGCAAGTCTCGCCCAGCTTTTCAATAGTATTCTCTTTGCACTGATTGACATGAGAGATAGAGTCGAAGGGGACAAGAACGTTGATGTTAGAGTTGACTGTATTGTATGTTGTGTATCGTGAAGCGTTTGTCATGATGATGATCCTTTATTTATTTAAGAAAAGCTGCGACTAGATCTATGCGCAAGTAGATTAAAAGTTGTGTAGCGAACGAAGAGTTAGTCTTCGCTATTTTCGTCTAGTTGTTGTTGTAAGAGTAAGACATGGTTCATAATAGAAATGGCGATCTCTATGTCACCATCGATGAAAGCACTGTTAACTTTACCTTGAAGTGCTTTCATCTTTTTACGGATCTCTTGTTTATTAAAATATTGCTTTTTAAGTTTTTTGTTATCGCGAGGTTTGTGATTATCGGATTGAGACATATCATCCACCTTGTGTGTGTGTTGTTGTTGATATATTATATCAATGATATTATGTATTTGCACGTCGGGTTGATGACGCAGAGGGTTGTAGCCTCGAGGCTGCTTTTTCCCTGGGTGAAGACTTAGTTTTGTTTAGGGTACATGAGTAGTTGAGCTTCGTGAGAAGACATCCAGTGGATATTCATTGCGTCGCCATCGTCGAAGACTTCTTGTCCGCCGCGAATATGAATTGGTTCTTTGAAGTCGATGGTTTGAACAGGAGGCATGTTGTGTTTAACTGCGAAGAAAGCGCCAATTGAAAGAGTAAAGGAGATGAGGAGTGCGATTAAGTTACCTTGCATATGTAGATCTTTCTTTAGTGTAGTGATTAAATAAATAGTGCAGAAGCGACTAGGTTTAGCCAGGGAGAAGTCTTAGCGTTGTTATTCTTTGCTGGTTCATGTGTAACCTTGCACACTTCAGCCCTTTGAATATCCTTGTAATATCTTGCTGTTAGCTCATCCTTGCATTGTAGAGCTTCTTGGGCATCGTTAAAATAGAAGCATCGTGAAGGTTTCTTCATGTCTGGGTGAAGTAATACATGAACTGCGAAAGTGTACTGTTCAGATGAGCTAAGCCATGAGACTTTGTCACCGTGAGAGTTAATAGCGATATTGTAGTATGAAGCGTGTTCGTCAAACATATTGTTAGCCTTGTAATGTTATTGTAAAAGTTGCGACCAGATCTACGCAAAAGTAGATCAAAAGCTGTTTCTTCTTATTTAGGATGACACGTTAGCGTTGATATACGCGAGTCACTCTGTATCTAGACTGTACCAATCATTGACCAACCAGCCATGCTCATCGCTCAGCGCGTCTGTAACTTGGAAAAGTGTAACTGTGCTCATGTCTTCGAAGTAATCAGATAGATCAACTTCGAGTGGCACTCCGTTAGCATTAGCAAATTGATCATGCTCTTCAGGTGTATGATTGGAAGGTAAGTCGAAGTCCCATTGGATTTGAATGATCATGTTGATCCTTGATTGTTTGGGTAGTGGTGATGGTTTATTATAATATGATATTAAGTTGGATTACACGTTAGAGCTGTCGACCAATATTTTTACCTAATCTATGCTTGAATAGTTAAAGTAGTGTTAGCTATATGTGTAACGATATCACATGCTCCAATAAGACTCTGATGAAGGTGAGCAGTAAGAAGGTGTATTATACCTTTCCTTATACTCTTCACCTGACATCATGTTCTTTCGAATGACATAAGTTTCGTAGATATTTGTAACAAAGCGCTCAGCTTCAGGATACTGTGCTTTACATAATTCTTCAACTTCTTTCCTGCTCAATCCTTCATGATCATGAAATTCAACAAATCTTAATCCAGCCTTGTTCTTTCCCGAGCGAATAGACTTAGACCTAGATGTAATACGATTGTCTTTTTTGTATACTTCAACAGTAAATTGATTAGTTGTCATATTAAAGCTTTCTTGGTTGATTGATTTTTTGATGTTGCCTTATGATATATTATACACAACGAATTAACTAGTTTACACGCACAGAGTGCGACGATGCCAGCCGTTGCCAGGCCAAGTCAGTTACTTCATGATGAGGGTGTGGCCAGGATTAGTGAATCGGCCGCGATACCCCTTGTAGTTAGCTGAGATACGATCGATCATATCCATCCGAGCTTGAGCACAAGGTTCTTTGATAACTTTTTTAGAATTGAATCCCCACTGAGTTGGAATGCTCTTGCGACGATTGATAACGAACTGATCTTGGACCTTGTAGGTCTTAGACACACCTTCAGGTGGAGGAAAGGAGTTATAGATAGGATTGGTGTATTCTGCGTTGATCTCACGTCGTACGTAGCCATTAGCATATGAGATGTAAGATACTTTATGTTGTTGGCAGAAGAACTGTTGGTTGCCGCGACGTGCTTGGACTGGTGTTGTGGTCTCGATGAGGTTTGTGTTTTGAGGCTGAATGGTGTGGATATTGGTGTCCATGATGGTCCTTATTGGATGAGCGGTGTTGATGGTTTATTATAATATACGTGTTATTTAAGTTGCACGACCTAGTTATAACTTAGCGCTTGATGAGCATATTTTCGTTGTTGAAAAAGTGTGCGTATGTGACAGCAAAAGAATCTACAAACTCTCTCTTTCGATTATAGATGCACACATTGTAATCGTTATGCAGTTTCATCGATCGTGTTGTCATGCTCTTGCCTGAGTCAATGTCAGTAACTAAAACCTTGTGACCAGTAGCGAACGGTGCTTTGGAGCTTAGCCATAGAACGTGAGCCTGTAGAGGTTTAGGTGTGTCAACAATAATAATGTTTTGTGAATCCATGATGATCCTTATTGGATGAGTGGTGGTGATGGTTTATTATAATATGGAAGTTAACTTAGTTACACGACGTGGGTTGGCGAGAGGATTGTTATAGATAGATTCCTCTGCTGATTTGAGACTTAAGCGACTCCTTGCGTTGCGAGATGTCTTCAAGCTTACCGGTCAAACCGTTTTTGTGTAGCTCTTTAGTGTAAGAAGCTGTAGCTTGACGAAGTAACTCTTTGAGTTCGTTGCGAGTGTGGACGATGATCATTGATTGTTTGTTGGAGTTCATGTTGAACCTTATTGTTTGGGTGGTGATGGTATATTATAATATGATTATTAACTTAGTTGCACGAAGGCTCGTGCCATGCGTAGTTATTGATGAGCCAGCCGAATTCGTCGCTGAGAGCATCAGTGATTTGCTCAGGTGAAACACTTCGTGGGTCTTCAAAGTAATCAATGAGATCGACTTGTTGTGGGACACCGAATAACATTGAAACGTCTCGTTTATACCCAGCTAATCGCTCGGGATCTTCCAGGATGACCTCGATGTCTCCTTCAGATAGACCAAGCATCTCTTGAGTTTGTTCATCCTGTTCGATGTCAAACTCCCAGTCAATGTTAATGATTGTTGATTGTGTGTTTGGTGTTTCCATTATATTAAATCCTTTGTTGGATAAGTAGTGGTGATGGTTTATTATAATATATGTGTTATCTAAGTTACACGAATAGGGTTGATGACGCCGCTGGTTGAACGGCCAAGACAATTAAAAGATGTCGTCGTTGAGCTCATCGTCGGAGTTATCTTCAAGATCTGGATCTGCAAGACCTTCGGCTGCTAGAAATGCTTCCCATTCCTCAGGGTTGTCTGATGTTGGAGCTTCGTTTAGTTCTTCAAAAGGATCAGAATCTGTTTCTTTTACGTTAGGTCCAATGACAACGTCAGCACGAGTTACAGCGCTTTTTTCCTTAGGCTCAGGCTTAACATCTTCAGGCTTAACATCTTCAGATTCAGCTTTTGCTGAGCTACTGGACTCAAGGCCGAGAGCATGAGGGGTTTTATTCATTGGGCGAATTGCCTCATCAAGGACATCAATTGCGATATAGTGAAGTTGCTTAGTATGATCAAGTTTAGACCCACCAGTTCTGACTTCAAAAGCTGCACAGTTTTTCCCATTTGAGACTCGAGGTGCAGAAAATCTGATCCAAGCAGCACCTTTAGCTTCAGTGTTAGTTATGTAATCACTGCAATCAATGCCTTGAGATTGAAGTTCAGTTATAGTCAGACTGATCTCTTGAAGAGAAACGAAAACCCATTTAGCACCGGTGCCAGAAAACTTTGCTTTGACATCGCGTCGCCAAACTGCTTCGCCTTCTCCGGTCTTGCCTGATCTTGTTGTTAGATGCTTGATGTGACTGTCAATCAGTTCGTTAAGATGCTTCTTGAAGCCAGTTACGGAAGCTTTGTGTCCTTCAGCAATGAAGTTATCAAAAAGACCGCGGATCATTTCGTCGTCGTACTTATTCATTTCAGTTCCTTGACTGTTTGATTGTGGGAGAGAATTGTTATTCATATTGAATCCTTATTTATTGTTGGTTTGAAGGTGTGCCTTATGGATGTATTATATGTTATGTTGATTGAAACTTACACGCGGTATTAAACCTCATCATCTTTTTTGTTTTCTAGAACTTCATCGATGACACCAGTTTCTTTTAGATGGAACTCAAGAGCTTGACGTCCTTCCTCTGTGATGCTGATGTATTCTTCTTCGTTGCACATTGCTTCCTGATAGTAATCGAAGATCTTGCAGCCAAGGACAAAGCCTAAAGCTAGAATGATGATGTAGATTAGAGTGGAAAACATTTGAATCCTTGTTGAGTGTTTGTTTGTTGTTGTCCTTACTTATATATTATATAATAAGGAATAACTTCGTTACACGAAGTGTCGACGACCTAGGTGGCTAACCCGTCAAGGAAGATTACTGAACGAAGTTTCGTTTGATCTCTTCTTGATTAGCGATGTCAACGAGCTGTTTGCTGTGCTTAAGTGCAATCTTTCGTGCTCTGAACATAACAGACTTTCCTTGAGCATAGTGACCTAGAACGCGCTCGCATAATGGGTGTCGAAGATCCTTTTGTGGGTAGCGAACTTCGTTGCGATCGTTCATCCCAAGGAGCCACCGAGCCATGCGAGTCCCAGCTTTAGCGTCAGCAGCTGAGAAGCCGACAGAGTTCTCATACTTGGTCGTTGAAGTCTTAACTTCATCAGAAGTCTGCAAATTGAAGAGTCGCACGATAGCTCTCATCACCGCGATGTCGTTGTCGTTTAGAAGTTGATCGATCTCAGATCGTGTCCATATGCGTAGTGTCTTTGTTGATGTCTTGTCAGTCATAGTTAATCCTTGATGGAGTGTTGAAATGTTGTTTTGGACCTTATGTTCTTATTATATATCAATGCAAGTTAAGTTGCACGTTATAGGTAACTCTCTGTCTCTGTGATGTATGTGTTGATTGGAGTGAGTTGCTCACCAGTATGCAGTGTCATCCACTTATCCTGAACGTGAGTATATCCAGAACTCTTAAGCTCTTTAAGCTTATTAACACGTTGCTCAACGTCGTGGGGAAGATTAATGTTTTGATCATCTTGATCGTAGTGGACATGAAATACCATGTTAAGTTCCTTTAGTGATATGGATTATGGTTTATTATAATACCTTTATTAACTGAGTTGCACGCCAACTCGACGACCCAGAGCCTATGCAGGCTGTGTAAGATCCTCGTTGCGTGCCTTAACATCCTCTAGGAAATCAAGGATCTTCTTCTCATGGCCGTCAATGTGCGAAGTATCGAGACCACCAGAAGCCTGAACATCACGCATCTTGTCGAGGCGAAGCTGAAACCATTGGAATCCGTCAAGCAAGATAGTCTTTGGTGAAATGTTTACCGGAGTAAACTCTTCGCTCATATCGATGTCTTTGTTGTTCATGTGATCCCATTTGTTGACACCGTGATAGTGACCCAAGATGTCTTCATAATCAGTACAATTCGACCAACCTGAGTTCCAGTAAACGTAGCCATGAACTTCTTTCATGAAAGCGTTCGCATCGTTGAATGACTTGCGAAGACCCGGATCAAGTGACTCGATGAAGTTGTCACGGATATCTCTGAGCTCTTGCGTCTCTCGGAATCGTTCACGTGGTGTCTCAATTGAGCTCCACTTTTCGTTATACGTATTGTGGTTATATGTAATTGTATCTCGAACTTGTTGTCTCGTTGGCATGTCAGTTTCCTTTAGTGAAGTGTTTTACGAATAGGCAGAGCGATAGAGTCATCGTACGACTTAAGAAGCTTTCGAACTTCTTGACGATCAATACGCGTGAAAAGTCGCAACTCATTACGACCAACTGCTGTATAACCAAGTCGTTTATTTGTATGAGATCGCGAACCGAGGCGATGAGAGTGTCGATTAATTGCTGCCAAGTCACTGTCCTTTGTTGATGTTGATTATGGTTTATTATACCACGTCGTTAAACGTATTACACGTCAAATGATCTTGGTTGTCGGGTTCTGATCGTCCATCACACCATCACAAATCTCTCCTGGGTCGAATTCGTAGAGATGAAAACTCCCGTCGCTCATAACAACTGTTATTACGTTACCACGCGTCGTCACAGTCTTTACTTCACGAGGATTCACGTTCAATTCGTCACACACTTCTTGAAGGTCGATCTCTACTCGAGTTGAGTAAGTTATTTGAATCGTTGACATAGTTAACCTTTCGAAACGTCGTTAATGATTGGTTGTCCTTACATCTATATTATAGACTAAGGTATTGTTATTTGCACGCCGAGCTCGACGCTACAAGCCGTAGCCACTGCGAATCAGTAACCCATGACTTCGTTGTAAGCTTCACACCCACCCATCATACCAGCCTCCATCGCGATCTCACGTCTCCAGTCTTCCATCCAGTCATCGTCATCACCATCCTCCGTCGCTTCACGAACAAGCTTGATGTCGTCAGTGTCCCAAGGATTGAACTTTTGACCATATCTCACACCGCCGTTGAGGAGCTCCATATTCTTTCCCATGGCGTTTTCCTTGTCCTCCCAGTCTTCGCCTTCGTAAACCCAGATCGCGTCACCATCACCACACCTCGCAAGACTCACCAACTCTTCGAGAGTATACTCTCTGCCCACCTCGAGAATAACCGTGTCACACCAGTCGTCGTTGTGAATTGGGTCGACGTTGCTCCCAGTAGTCATTAAACATTTGATGATTCCCATAGTAAAACCTTTCGTCACGTTGTTAATGTTTGTTTGTCCTTACATCTATATTATAGACTAAGGAATTGATTGTTACACGTCGTTTCGACGACGTGGAGCCTTGTCACGGCGAATCAGATCTTTGTAAGATCGATCCTATCGAAGCGAGGCCAAACGACCTAGGTCTTTGAATCAGAAGATGTCATCGTTGAGGTCGTCGTCGTAGTCATCCTCGAACTCGTCGTTACTGAGGCCTTGTGATGAGAGGTAAGCTTCCCAAGCTTCAGGATCATCAGAGTCAGGGACATCACTCGGAGTCTCGTCGTCTGGTGTCTCCACCTCGTCAACGACTTCAGTTGTCTCGGTCTCCTCAGCTTCAGGCTCTTTGGCTTCGCTCGGTGAGGCAATGACCTCGAGCTTCTCTGAGTGGGGAGTTCCTCCTAATGGAGAGATCACATCGTCAAGTCCAACAGCAGGTAAGATAAGCAACTGCCTTTGATGATCATCTTTGGATCCACTTGTTCGAACTTCGAAGGCTGCCATATGAGCCTTGCTTTTAGGGTCGACGCGAGGTCCTGAGTAGCGAACCCATGCGTAGCCAGCTTGCGTCGTCCATGCCTTGTAGGCTGAGCAATCGATGCCATCCTCCTCGAACTCGTCAAGACTTGGGTTAACGACGTCAAGGGCAACTTGAACCCACTTCGCTCCGCGACCAGCAAACATTGCCTTCTGCTCACGACGCCAATCGGAGCCAGATCCATTGGCAGTCTTGCCAGATCCTGAGCAAAGGTGCTTGATGTCAGTCTTGATGAGACCATCAATATGCTTCTTGAAAGCAGTTACCTTAGGATCGCCTCCAGCTGCAATAAACTGCTCGAACAAAGCTTTAATATGATTAACTTCTGTCATTGTATCCTCAATTGTTGGGTTTGATGTTGGGATGTTTTGGGTAGATTGAGTATCAGTTGTCAAAATGACTCCTAAATGGTTGGGGTGATGTTTTATTATAATAGGATTAGATTAATGTTACACGATAGATGATGGACCTGTTGTTTCCTTAATAATTAACTTTGATTCATATTTAACTCCTTTCCTCTAGTACTTTTTATTATACCATCTGTCTCAATTAGTTACACGATCCAACTCGACGACCCGAAGGGCTGTCAACGCAAGTTCTCGAGATCAATGATGATCGATGCAGCTAAGAAGAGAATAATCAAGGTAAGCATATGATGCCTTTCAACTTAAGGCTCTAACATGAGGACGAAGGCCTCGTTTTTGCCTGACCTGTTATTATATAACCTTCAGGCGATAGTTACACGATTAATACGCCGGACGCCAGAGTTCTCACATCATCACCAAGAAACGTGTAACTTGGTAATTCAACTGACCGGGAAACCAACGATGTCAAAGATCTGAAGGGAAGAGGCATGCCTCTTTTGGAACCACCGTTCCTATCCCCCCTTATGTTCTTATTATAATATGCCACGTCGCCGGTTACACGTAGGCCCCGGGGCTCTAGAGGGCCCCTTTTAGGCCCCCTCTGCGTGTATCTAAAACTCAGTGGGACTCCGGCCCAGGGGGGGTTTAGTCCGCTACCAGCATTTTCTTCCCGGGAACTTTTCGAAAAGCTTTTAGGTATCACATTTGAATACATCTAATTTGTGAAAAAAACTCCAGGAGACTTTTTTAATAACTTTTTGATATTTAGAGATATATTTATATTTAGTTATATTAATAGAAAGAGTTTTAAATATGAGAATAACTGAGAGTAAATTACGAAGTTTGATAAGGAGTGTGATTAAAGAAACATTTGATCACGTAGGAAAATTTGCCGCAATGTATATGATGCCTAAAAGAGGAATATCATCAAGAGATATTAAAAACTTATGTCCTTCTAGAGAATGTGAATTTATATCTGTTGGAAATGTTGACAGTTATGATAGTTATAGACCTTTTGAAGATGATCATGGTTTTTTCATAGATGCTTTTGAAAATTGTGTTAATCAAATTGACATAGGCGAAGGAAACGAAGAAGCTGAACGTGTTGTTAGTAGTTCTGGTTTTGTTAGTAGTATTATGCCTTTAAAAGTTTTTTATGATTCTAATGATGGTGGTCGTTTAGTATACTGTACAAAAGGTACCTTTAATACATCAGAGGGTGAAGGAAATGTTTGGTTTAGTTTACCTATAGATACGCAAAAGTTTGAAAGAAGATGTAATAATGAGTTTGGTCAAATCAATTCATCAGGAGTTGAATATGAATCAATGATTCATTCTAGAGAAAGAGAAGAGCAGGCAAAAAGAAGAGATAGATTAGATCGAGAATTTGGTCGAGGAGTCTATGCTAATCCTTACTCAGGAGAGACAGAAGCAGAAACTAGAGCAAGACTTCGAAGAGATGATACTGAGCGTGATCATCTAAGAAAAATTAGAAAAGAAATGCTTTAGTATTTGCAAATAATTTAATTCTTGTCGAGCTGGGTGTCTCCTGAGTCATGACGTTTATGTGAGTTAAATATTTTATATTGACATGATTAAACATATGTAGTTGTGTTGAAATATTTAACAGGGATAACATTATGAATCGAAAAGAAACAAAATTATTGGTTGAAGGTTGGAGAAATCTATTAAAAGAGACGCGTGAGACTGCAATAGCTAGTGATGTTGAAGTGGTATTTCCTGATGGCATACCGGAAGACTTGTTAATGAAGGGAGATTCTGATGGTGAGATAAGTGGTTTTGTTTATCCTCATGATGTGAGTAGAGCTCGAGGGGGAATATATTGGAGAGGTGACTTAGTTGGGTTTATGACGCCTAGAGAAGAGAAAGGCGGGTGGAGAGTTGGAGCTGTTTATATTGATAGTGAAGCGAGAGAGAGAGTCAAGGGTATAGGGAGTATAGCGATATCGAAGTTTTTCGAGTGTAGAGAAGCTGCTGATTTGCTTATTGGAGTCGATAATATTTCTTCGCAGAGAGCGTTTAGTAATGCTGGATTTGAAGATACAGGAAAGAAGTATGTTGATAAAAGTGATGGTTGGGAAGCGACTGTGTGGAGTAGGGTGTCTCTAGAGTCACAGACGTAACAGAATAGTTTTGAGTTTGTTAAACTGTTTTGCTGAATTTGTGAAAAAAACTTCGGGAGAAATTTCGGAAAACTTTTTGTATGTTTAGTAATAAATAGAGTTATACAATATTGTTAAACAAAGAGAGGCTTAAGGAATGAAAATAACTGAGAGAAGATTGAGAAGTCTTATAAGACAAGTGGTGGTTACAACACGCCCGGGAATCCTGACGATTATTGATCTTATTGTTAATTTATAGAGCTGGGTGCCTCCTGAGTCACGACGTTTATGCTTGTTAAATGTTTTATATTGATTTGATTGTATATATATAGTTATGCTATAAGTTTAAGCAGGAGACAATATGAGAATATCTGAAAGAAGATTAAGATGCATGATAAGAGAAATTATTATTGAGAGTGGAGAGGTTGATCCTTGGGTAAAAATCCAGAGAGACAATATAAATAAAGCAAATAGAAATATAGAGTCTCAGTATACTGTTGATGATGATGAGACGGTCTTGGGCGTAGGATTATATGACTATGCTATTAGAGTTTTAGATAGATGTTCAAGCTTAGACTATACTAGGACATTTGTTGATGATGATTCAATGTTTTTGAAAGAGCCAATACAGATTGGAAAATCTTATAGAGACTTAGTTGATATTAGAGATGTTTTGAATAATTGTTTTAAAAATAGCATGTCTATAAGAGACTGTGCTGATGATTGTATTTTAAAATGGAAGAATATTAATAATATTAATTAAGTAGAGATAAAATATGTTGTTAAGAGAATATGTTTCGCGATATATTAAAGAAGCTATATCATATAGCTTGTTAAATTTAGTTTCAACAGAGTTGAATAATATAACGAAAAATTATAAAGTTTCGAATAATAATCATCATATATATTATGATTTAGTTAAAGTTGTTGACAAGTTTGGTCTTAAGCCTATAGGCGCTGGAGTTTATCGTCATGTATATTCTATACCAGAAGAGGATTGGGTTTTAAAGTTTTCTTATGAAGGTAGTGGAGGCGAGTGGGCAAATGCTGAAGAGGTTGCAATTAGTGTTGGAAGTCACGGAATAGGAGCGCGAGATTTATTTGTTAAGATATTTGAATGGGACAAGATAAGTGAAAATCCAGAATGGATTATTGCAGAAAAAGTGATAACATTATCAGCAGCTGGAAGATCAATGTCATTTTCAGTCTTAAAGAAAATATTTCCTACTTTTTGGGATGCGTTATATAATGATGCAAACGAAAAAACTTCTGTCAGCTTTTTCTGTGATTTTGTTGCTGATACTTTGCGTGAGCTTAGTATAGAATCTGAGCCAGAGCAAAATGCTAGCGGCTTAAATGCTGAAGCATTTTATATTGCAATGAAGGAAGCAGCAATCTCAGAATTAAACATCATGCCTTTTGAAGCAATTAGATTTAGTGAAGATTTTTATATAATTGCTAGAGCATGTGCATATAGCAGGCCAGATGACATGCATAGCGGTAATATTGGAATAATACCTTCAAGCCAACCTAGCCCAAAAGACATTGTTATTCTTGATTATCTAATATCTTGAAACATATATAGATATATTGAAAGATTAAACAGGAGTTAGTATGTACATGACAGAGTGTAGACTGAGACAGATTATAAGAAGCGTTTTGATTGAAAACAGAAAGAATAGTATTTTAAAAGAAAGTAATGGATTAAAAAAAAGCATCCATGTTGATATGTTTACTACTTTTTGTGAACTAACTTTTTATCTTAAGAATGCTTTGCTTAATGAAGATGCTTCTCACAGTGTGTTTTTTTTTATTGCAAGTAAAATTTTAAGAAAAACTCATGAACCTATTTATATTAATGAAAACTTTATATCAAAGTCTAAAGAATTTTTAAAAGCAATTGGTGAAGTATTTTCAGTATATAAAAACAGTCTAGATGATGACTTACTTGATGAAAAAAATATTAATGTTTCAAATTATTTAGACGAAAATTATTCTTTTAGAAGTGATAGTAGAATAGCTTTGGAGAAATATTTTAGTTTAGTTTTGTATTTGAAAAGCAATGCAAATTTTCAAAAGTGCCTAAACGTTTTAAAAAAAAGGTTAAAGTCTATATCTATTTTTGATGAGTTTAATATTAACAATGTCAAAGGAAAACAATTAATCAATACAGCAACAGAGTTTTTAAATTACTTTTCTAAAGTAAACAAGCTTTTAGATAAAAATAAAAAAGATTTCCCTTCAGAAGGAAGAACAAATATTGTCAAAGTTTTAAAAGTCATAGACAGATATTTAGAGAAATTACCAAAGAGCGTTGACATAGAAGCTCAAGAAATATTTGAAAAAGGTTTTATATTACAACGAAAATGGATGATTTTTACTAAAACCATAGAATCAGAAGATAAAGTGATTTATACAGAGCAGCCTTTTGATTTGAGTAGGATTTCTAGCATAGCGCTGAAGCAAGGATTAAAACCTGATGGTGTTTGGTATTCTTTTGGTAATGATTGGGATGATTTCTGTCAGCAAAATAGATTTAATACTAATAAATATAATTTCAAGTATCTTATAGAAGTTGATGAATCTAAAATTTTTACAATTAGTGATGAAAGTGATCTTAAGCAATTTGAAAGCTTATATTATATTGAACCTGATGAGATTGGTTTAGATTATATTGATTGGGGAAAAGTTGAAAATGACGGGTATTCTGGTTTTCAAATAAAAAACTGGGATACTTTAATGTATAAAGCAATAAAAAATATGCAAACAGGACAAAACTGGCTATCAAAATATGATATTAGTTCTGGATGTATATGGAATAAAAATGTCGTAATAGATTTTCATGATTTGAGCTATAAATATACACCTGCTATTTTTGCACGTAACAAGCAAAAATTAGAAAATCTATAGTTTAAAAAATAATTGAAGAAATAGGCGGTTGTGAAGCGTGGATAGATAAATTGTATTAAAGATATTTTTAAATAATGTGTTGATAAATATATAATAGATAAAAGGAGTTTATTTATGCGTATTACTGAAAGGAAACTAAGAAATATTATAAAAAGTATTATTTGTGAAAAAAGGAGTAATAAGAAATTAAATGTTGAAATTGATAGACGAATACTAAAACAAGTAGAATATATGTTTGAATATAATTATTCTATTTTTGTAGAAGACAAAGAAAACCAATTAATTGTAGCTATGCATAAGATGGATAGAGTTCGTAAAAGCCAAGAAGAACGTAAATTAAATACAATTGGAAGATTTAAAAGAAAGCCTGGCAAAAAAGTTGGTTCTGTTATTTTTGATAAATACACCAGAAAAGAAGGTAAAGTAATTCCTTTAGGGGTTAAAGTTGGTGGTAGTAAAAGAAAAGGTGTTTGGTGCGTTGGTTTATCAGAGCTTAAAAATCATGATGAATTAGGTTTAGGGCCTATCATGTATGAAGTTGGTATAGAGTATATAAGTAGGCATAAAAACTGTGCTGTTGGTGCTCATTTTAATGGTGGTTCATCTAAACATGCTTTTAGAGTCTGGGAAAAATTTGACAACAGAGAAGACTTTGAAAAATATCAATTTGATATAGATTTAGATTACGAAGACTTTAAGGGTAACAAGAGAGAGGAAAATAATTTAACAAAAAATATTTCTCAAATAACACCTGAAGATGATAGTGATGATATTGGATTTGGTTTGAACAACTTAAATTACACTTTGAATTTAAAAAAGTCTGAATTTGTAAAAAGTTGGTTTAAATCACCTTTGACAAGAGGTTTTTTTAACAATAAAGGTAGAGTTATTAAGCTGTTACATTCTAAAGATTTAATATTTAAATGTTGACATTAATTAAGTATAGATAGATTATGTTGATAAATATATAATAGATAAAAGGAGTTTATTTATGCGTATTACTGAAAAGAAACTAAGAAATATCATAAGATATGTTTTGGCTGAAGCTGTTGTGCGACCAAAAGCTAGAGTAGATCATAAATTTATGTTCGATCAATGGTTGCACACTGTATTTTTAGGTGTTGAAGATAATTTTAGACCTTACGTCAAAGCTGTATATAAGACAAAATCAAAGCAAGACAGGCTTTTAGCGAGATGGATGCTGCTTAAGAGTAAAAAGAATCAAACTAACGAACCATTAGAAGTATTTTATGAATATATTAGCAATAGAGTAGAAAACAATGGAGATCTTTTTAAAAAAGAAATGCTAGGTGACTTTTTCATGGATAATGATGTTAATCCTTATGATATATTTTATTATTTGAAATATTTTATTAAACCTAAAAAAGATTTTAGCAAATTCAATAAAAATAAAATTCCTTCATCTACTGCTTCTTCTAAAGATTTTGCTATTGAAATTGATGTATTGGGTTGGGATATGTTAAAGTCAGTTAGAGAAAAGTACGGAAATGAAAGACTTGATCTTAATAATTTACAAGATAAAACTCATATTGACAATGATATGTATAATGATGATAGTGATGAAGTGCTCAAGAGATTTTGCAAATTAATTGGAATTGACTTTAATGACAAAAGAGCACTAGCAAACTACTTTTCAGATCAAGCTGCTTCTTCAGGCGTTGATAGCTGGGGAAATAGATTACCTAAAATAGATACTTACGAAGAACAATAAAAAGGATACTAAATATGAGAATTACAGAGAAAAAATTAAGAAAGCTAATAAGAGAAACAATAGAGTCAACAATGAGGGAGTCAGATTATGACGAGTATAGCTCAGACCCTAGATTTAGAGATTTTGGAGATTCTGCAGCTATTGGGAGTGAAGATGACGAGCTAGAAGATAATGACATGTACGCTGAAGAACACTACATGTCTGACATGGAATCTTCTGATTTAAATTCATCTGGTACTTCTGGAATAGTACCAGATGACCTAGATGATTGGAGAAATACAGATTCATACAGGGGTTTAGATGATGAAGAATTACAACCAGATGATTATAATCTAGATTTAATTGAAGACCCTATGTATATGGATGCAGAAGATACTGATTATTTTGAAAACTAAGTTTAATTATTGCATAATACATTTACTGACTTGTCTATTTTAAGACGCTCTTCAGCTGTGAATGTATTTCTTTTAACAGCTTCTTCTAGAATAGCTATTAATATGTTAACACATTTAACTTGATTGTGGTTTATAACATATAAATTTATTTTTGTCATGATATTTATTTTATTGTTATGAAAAAGTTTTATATATTATTGATAGTTTTGTTTTCTTTTACAATTAATTGTGATGACAAAAATAACAACGAAGATAAAAAGTCTTCTGAGTGTCAAAAAATAATAGAAAAAGTTGAAGATTGCATGAATTTACACAGAGGAGCATTTAGTTATATTAATTCATGTGGAAAAGTAGAAATAAATGAAGTTAACAGACTAAATTCATGTGATCAGTTATTAGAATATATTCTTGGCAAGTAAAGTTACCAACTAAAAATTATTCCACCTTTCAGCATAAAGTCTGTATTTTCTACTTTTTCTGACGGTACTGTGTCGTACAAATAAGTAATAGCTGTATCTATTCCTAGACTATATTCACTTCTATTAACAATAGAAGATCTAAGTTTAATCTCGCTATTAATTCTATAGTCACTATGATTAAACAATAAGGGCTGATAGTAAGTTACAACAGAGACAAAACTGGAATCATTTTCATTGAAATATTTTGTTAAAGTAAAATAAGAAGTTATTCTTGAGTGTGTTGTTGTTTCATAAGATAATTGCTCATGATCTGACATTATGCCTAAACCTGAAGATATTTGGAAAAGATTATTGTTTTGTAGAGGCTTTTCAAATCTTATACCGACACCATTGAGTTGTCTTAAGCTTAAGTCTCTAAATTCATTATACTGAGTTTGAGTAAATATTTCATATCCTAAAAATTCATGCAACATAATAGTATATCTAAAGTGGACAAAAGCGTTATTCTTGTAAATCTCTTTGTCTTGAAATCCTTTGCTTGCTGAACCCTTTAGCAAGATATGATTTTTGTTTAATTTATAGTGTAAGTCTTTTTTAATTTCGTATACTTGAGAATTAACATTGCCTTTTTGAAATTGAATATTTACTTTAAACTCTCCGTAAAAGCCTGTTTTAGTTGCTGAGTTCCTAAAAGATTCAATGTTTACTTGCGCAAACAAAGTATTGCAAGAAAGCAATACTATTATTAATGTTGATATTATGCTTTTCATTTAAATTCCATTTGATCTTATAAGTTTCTCTGCAATTTGGGAAATACAGCTTTTAAGTTTTTAGGTAGTTTAACTCTACTACTGTTTTTAATTTGATCTATAACTTCTTTAGACAAAGTTATGGCTTTAGGAGCAGATCCAAATATTTCTTTAAGATTAAGTATTTGTGCAATTTCTGGCACACCTTTTTTACTCCCATCAATATATTTTTTATGTGAATAAACTGTGCCCCCACCACCTTCTGTATTTCCTTCTACAGTTTCATACCACATTCTACCTGATTTGTTGTCTATTCCTACATCTTTGACAATAGCAAAATGTTGTGCATAAGGAGAATGTTTTTTAGGATAAAGTGCAACTATGCTCCCAACGAACAATACTTTTTTAATTGCATTTGATTTTTCTTTAATAGATCTGTCTTTAAAATCTTCATGATTATAAGCCATATCTTCGCTATCTATATAATTTTTATATACTCGGCGAGCGCTAGCAAAAGATGATATTTTCGTATCTATTTCACCTCTAGATAGAATTCCAGCAATCATTACACCACACCAAGATACTTTCTCTAGACTGTCTGGAACTTTATCTGTGCTTATTCCTAAATCATTTTTTATATTTTTATAAAGGTCTTCTGTGAGCCATACTGTAATTGTGTTAGTTCTTGCAGTTGAAGCAATAGATGAAACCATTGCTGAATATTCTTTCCATTTAGGGTGAGACTGACATTCTTTTTTAATTTCTGACATTTCTTTGTTTGATTCTATTGATTTCCCATCGTTAACTGTATACTTATAGAACAACTTGTATCTATTTTCTCTATTTAGCTCTAATGCTCTTTGACCCTTTTTAGCGCTACCTATTGTCTGGTAAAGTAATTTGTTTTTTGCAAAAAGTGTAGTTATCCATATAGATTTAAGATAAGGGTCGTTTTGATACTCTTGATAATCAGAAGTTTGTCCTTTGGCCGCTGACAAGACTTTTCTAACTTTTTCTACTTGTTCCTCTATTTCTTTTGCTTTGTTTAACTTGCTTTTTAATGAAGCACCTTTTACTTTGCCTCTTTCAGAATATTTTTCTATGTCTTTTTTTATTTCGTCAATTAACTCTTTTGGTGACTTCTTGCTCTTGTCAACAGTACCTGAATCACCGTCAACAGAAGCTATTTTTTCTAAATGCTTTATAGAATCCTTAGGCATTTCACTACTGATATCGCTCGTAGAATTACCAGCTAATATACCAGTTCCTATACCTGAGAGTAGAGCTGCCAAAGCTAACTCTTTTGTTCCTTCATTTAACAAAAGATCTTCTTCTATTTGTTCAAACAGCTTATCACTTTTATATGAAACATTATTTTTTTTCATTGACAATAGCTTTTTATATGTTTCTATTTCTAGACTTTTTACTTTCATTTTATTCCTTTATAAATAATTTTAATACAATACTTTAATTATTAAACAAAGAATGGAAAATGAAAGTAAAAGATAATTTATATATAATACAGTCTGATTTAACTGGAATGATAAAAATAGGTAGATCTAAAGATCCAGCGAAAAGATTAAAACAGCTTCAAACTGGTAATCCTAATAAACTAAAATTGATCGCTTGTTTTGAAGGTGAAGGATGGAAAGAAAAAATATTACATGAAAGATTAGAAAAGTTTAGATTGCAAGGCGAATGGTTTAGTTATAGTTGCGTAGGAAGTATACCTGATAGTATTTATGAAAAAATAAATTGGGGATCTTTTGATAATTGGTGGGAAAGTAATATTTAGCTTTAAAAGAAAGGAATCTTAATGAAAGTTTTTTTTAGAAGAAATTCGTAAAAGAGGCGGCTTTTCATGTCATCATGCACATTTTGATAAAGCTTACCTTGTAGATAAAGAAAATTTTATAAGGTCACAGGCTTCTTTACAAGATAAAATAAAAATAGATATTGCAATTCAACCTTTAGAAGGCCTAGAAGATATAAAAAGTAGAGAAAATTTTATAGAAGCATGTAATAAAGCTGATTATATAGGAGGTTTGTCTGATAGGGACTCATCATCTGAGATCAGCACATACTACATTTGCGATGTTACTATCTCAGGTGACTGTATTGCAAAGTTGAGCGGTGCTGCTAGTGCAAGCGGCTGTGACTTGTATGCTACATCAACAGGTCTATTGACAGCGTCTGCATCACGTGATGTTGTTGCAATGCTAGCGCCTCGAGCTTATCCATTATTGAATGACTATGCAGACTCAGAGCTTGTCTCAGTAGTGATCAGATGATCAATATCAAGTAACCTTTTAAATATCTTTTTCTCTATCAGTTTCTGGCAACCATTCAGCGACGTGTTTATTCAATATGATATCTTCTTCTGTATTGTGTTTTATTATTTTTTTTCCGTTCCATATAGGCAGTTTTTCAACTAGCGCAGTTTGAATGTCATTCAACTGCTCAGTTTTAAGTTGGATTTGTATTTGAGCATCTCTAAGTCTTCCTATTAGTGCTTCTCGATCAGCATTAGCAGCTGATAGCTTGTCTTTTAGCTCATCTATTTCTGCTGGGTCTTTACCTGCAGCAATCGAGAGCATGCTTGAAATGCTGCCAGTTAACATTCCTATTATACCTATTAGTATATCACGGTTTTCTTCTTGTATTTTAACGTACGTTAAAAATATGATCAATGCGACTATTAAAAGCATAAAGACTACAGACGCCCACCATCCCCTTTTAGCTTTTTCTATCTGATTAAACTGTTTATTTGTTTTTTCTTCTTTTTGATCGTTCATTAGTAAATCTCTTTATATGTCAACTTTTTTAATTAGAAGATAAGAGAAGTCGTTGTTTATAGAACATGTACCACCTACAGCAGTAACTTTTACTTTAACGGTCTTTGTACCTGACTCAACTGTTACAGCTGCAACAGATCCATCTATTCCTACTTTATTGTCTTGTGTAGATGAACCTTTAGTGTCTTGCTCAACATTGTCTACTAGTATGTTCCATTCAGCATAGTTTGAAATATTGTTTGAATTATTTATACCTAGACAACACTCTATAAGATAGTGTCCAGAGGATATAACAATATTATCTGAATTTATTGTTGTTCCATTGGTATTATTATAAATAGCTGCAGTATTAAAGTCAACTAAGTCATTTAAAGACAAATTGCCTGAGTTGTTTGTTTTTATAAACGCAACCTTCATCGTTTTATATTCTACAGATATATGTGTCATGTTAAAGTCTCCATATACAACATCTTGCTCTTCCTGCGTAGATTTGACTCGAGTCATCATCGTCAATATCATCTATACCAACTGCGTTTAGTATTCTTAGCTCATATGCGTTGTTTTGATTTGTTATAAATATTGCTTTTTCATCAGCTACAGTACCGAACGTTCTGCCTTCATTATAATTATAAGATCCAGCGATAAAAGCTTTTATTCCTACATAAGCAGCATTTGTTACGTCATACCACTGGTATGTTACATATGAATCAAGTCCTCCACTAGCTAGATGTGTATTAGAAGTCAAATTAGCTTCTAAAATATATGTTTTGCTGTCATTTGGCAATGTAAATTGTGCTCCGTTTTTTGTTAAAGAAAAATTATTGCTAAAACTAGAGTCTAAACTAGACCATGTAACAGGTTCATCTTGCCCTATTGTCGCTGAACCGCTGTGATAAATATTTAGATTTCCATTTATTTTTTTGTTAATAATGTCTTTAATATAAGTCATGACAGATCTATTCTTATTATTTTCATATTTGCTCTTTCAACATCTTGTGCTAGTGTTATTGAAAGAGAGTTTTGATATTTTGGATAGTGTGAATTACCGTTATAAATAGCAATGTCATCGCTTCTTACAGATGCGCCAGCACCAGTAATAGAACTTTCAGGCATATTTGATCCCATTAGATGTAAATTACTAGTATTGCCGCTGTAATGAATTCTAGCTAGTCCGTAAGCATTTGAGTTTGGAGAAAAACAAGCCTCACTATAATAGCTGCTATTATCAGAGGATAGTATATTGTCTCCACTCAAGCTTAACCAGTTAACATTAAAAGTATTAAACGTGGCGTCTGTAGTTCCTGATATTTTTCCTATATCGAAAGGTGAAACTTCTCTAGCAGTATTTTTTATATAAGTCATTTTTCACCTACAGCCGTAGCATATCCATCTATTCCTGTTTTATTTTTTTGCTTCTTTATAGAAATCATTTTTTTTCTTTATATTATGTCTTTTATTTTTCTTATTAGAGGTTTTAAATTTTCAACAATGAAATCCCTTACTACATCTAAGTATTCGAAAGGTTTTAATATTAAATAGTCGACACCCCAGAGATTTTTCGATTCGCTGTTAGAGATAAAAGGCCAAGTTATGCATATAATATAAAATATTGATATAACAGCAAGTTTTGGTAGCAACCATAGTGTCAATTCTTTTATTTTTTTATCTCGCAGCTTACTTTTTACTTTTTTTGGTCCACCAAGTCTTTTAGCTTTTTCGTTGCCCTCTGGAGGTTGTAGTGATTCGATTAATTCTCCTACAGCGTATATAACTTGAGTCTCTGCTACACCTTTAAACTTATATAGACCCACCATTACATATCTAGTGCCTTTTGGTGTCCAATGATTAGTTCTATTCTTAATTGCTGAAAATGCTTCTTTAGTCAAAAGAACTTGCTTTGGACCACAAATGCTCATAGTTCGAGCAGCGATATTTTTGCCAATTCCTTCGAGTTCAACGCCCTTAGCACCCATAAGTGCATATAGTTCATCTTGTTGAACTTCTATTACTTTACCCCAGTGAATACCTATTCTTGTATCTAATTTTGTTTTTTGTGGTATAGTTTTTTGGTAGTGCAAGGCAAAATTAACAGCGTCTATTGTAGTGTCAAAAGACATTAAGAAGCCGTCACTTCTATCTATTTCTCTTCCTTGAAATTTATAGCATAGATTTCTTGCCATTCTGTCGTGATATTGAAACCACTCAGCAGCTTTTACAGCGCCATACTTTTGAACAAAAGCAGTTGAGTCTATTATATCTAATAGAACTATAGCAAGATTTTTTTCTTTTAAAGTTATAGGTGACATACTTATTACTTCTTAAATGTATAGTTATAATTATAATGTAGGAGTCTTACATGCAAGACAAAATGCCCTTGAAATCAAAAAAGTTCATTGCTTATCTATTAGCAGAGTTTGGATGGAAGTTAATAATTTTATTCCTGTTGTATCAAATACAAGGAAAGATTGATCATTATTCACTTGCGCTTTTAGTTACAACTGTCATAGTATCTGGATTCATTCAGATAGGTTATATACTAGGACAGGCAGCGCTGGACAAATATGTTAATGCTGCAGTAGAAATATTTGATAAAGACGAAGAAAAGCCAATAGAGCAACAAAAAAATGAAAAAAAATAATAAAATTATCTTAAATGAGTTAAGATATAATAGGTGTTCTATTCTATTGGATGAAGTTAGCAATAAATATTTAAATGAAGAAATCAATAGACTAGCAAAAGAAAAGAATCTAAACCTAACTAGAATTGAACAATTAATAGAAAACATCTATATTAATAACGATATAAGATATTTTAATAGTAGTCATATTACTGCTATATCTAAAGACATATTGGATAGAGTTAAAAAAAAACTAAGTGAAGCAGTTGGAAGAAATTTGCATACTGTAAATACAGATCCTATAGGCAATGAAGCAATTCTTACTTTAAATACTTTAAAGTCAGCTGATGACGCTGTTCCTGTATTTAAAAGCATAGAAGCCACAATATGTCCTAATACGGGAAAGTGGACTGTAACATATATAATTGACACATCAAGAGAAGTAAAATACTTCAATACAGAAGCAGAATCAAATTTATTCATTCAGAATTTAAGGAAATTTTAAATCTTAGATTTCCAAATATTTCTTTCTTTATACATTAAATCAAAAAATGCTTGCATTACTTCTTTAGATACTTCTTCAATTTTTTTTTCATAGTTTTTGTCTATATCTTTTAAATCTTTAAATTCTTTTTTAACAATTGATTTTATTTTTTTCTCCAACTCTTTTTTCTTGAAATCTTTTATTTCTTTTTTAATCATTTTTTTTATTTTTGATATATCTTTTCTTGTCAAATCTTCATTAATCATTTATTATAAACCTTTAAAGTTGAAAGCAAATTTATTATATGAGCAATACATGGATTAAATATTTTCCTTATGAGAAACCTAGAGAGCAACAAACTAATGTTATTGATAAAGTGCTTAAAGAATTTGAGAGTGGCAAAAAATATGCTGTTATAGATTGCGGAACAGGAGTTGGTAAGTCTGCAATTGGTTTAACTATTGCAAGCAAAATAAACAATTCTTCTAATTTTGAAGGAAATTATGAAAATGGTGCATATTTTTTAACGACACAAAAGATACTACAAAATCAGTATGAAAAAGATTTTTCAAAAAACGGATTAATTTCTCTTTATTCTTCTTCTAATTATACTTGTACTACAGATAAAAAAGCTTCTTGCAAAGAAATACAGACTGGAATTAGATCTAACAGTCTTCCTGAAAAGTATAAGTCTTGTAGTTATAATTGTGTTTATAAACAAAAAAAGAAAAGTTTTATAGAGAAAGATTTAGGAATAACAAACTTCAGTTACTTTCTTACAGAGAAGAATTATAGTAAAAAATTACCGCATAAGAAAGTTTTAATAGTTGATGAAGCGCATAATTTAGAGAACGAACTTTCTAGATTTATAGAGATTAGTGTATCTTCCCACTTTTCAGACAAAATATTAAAAACAAAAATACCTAGTGAGATTAACACTCAGTTTAAAGCATTTAAGTGGATTAAAGATGTTTATTTAGATAAAGTTACTTCAAAAGTTAATTTTATTAATGCACAAATAGAAAAATTTGGAATTACCTCTTCTAAGCTAGACGACTTTAAAAAGATAACAGCTAGGCTTGATATGTTATCTTCACATCAAAAGAAAATAAGTCAATTTATAGAGATATATGACAAAGACAACTGGGTTTTTGATTTTGAAAAATCATCAAAAGACAATTTCAAGTTTATTTTTAAGCCTATAGATATATCTTCTTATGCAAAACAATATTTGCTTGATTTTGCAGACTATGTAATCTTTATGTCTGCTACAATTATATCACACGAAGGATTTAGTATATCTTTAGGTTTGTCTTATGAAAAAACTGTATTTATCAAAGAAGAATCACCTTTTCCAGTAGAAAATAGACCTGTTTTGTTTTGTCCTGCAGGCAGCATGTCATATAGAGCTATAGATAAGACTTTGCCTAATTTAGTAAAAATGTTAGAAGCAATATTTGATAATCACAAAGAAGAAAAAGGTATTGTTCATACACATAGCAATAAAATTGCTTATTACATTAAGAATAATATAAACAAAAAGTATAAGAGAAGAATACTGCTTGCATTTGGTGAAGATCGAGAAAAAATGTTATTAAAACATAAGAACTCTAATCAGAAAACTGTTTTGATTTCTTCTTCTATGTCTGAAGGTGTCGATTTAAAAGGTGAGCTTTCAGAGTTTCAAGTATTATGTAAAATACCTTTTCCGTTTCTTGGCGACAAAGTCGTAAAAAAGAAGATGAACAAGTGGAGTTGGTGGTATAACACGGAAACTGTTAGAACTATTATACAAAGTATTGGAAGAAGCATAAGATCTGAAGATGACAAAGCAGTCACATATATACTTGATGGTGACTGGAAAAGAATCAAATCAAAATCATCAGGTATGCTTCCAAGCAACTTTTATAAAAACTATCACGAGTATTAATATGGAAAAAAAACAAAAGCCTTCAGGTGCAGGAATAGTATGTTACTTTGATAATAGGTCTGGTGATATAAAAAAACATGAAAAAGATATTCTATATCTATGTTTAACAACTCATAAAGGAAGATACGACTTCCCTAAAGGAGCGATTGACTATAAAGAAGAAATTGAAGCATGCGCGCTTAGAGAAACATATGAAGAGTGTAATTTAGATCTTTTTGACTTTGCAAGTTTATCTGACTACAGCTTTCAGTGTGGAAGAGGATTGTTCATGTTTCTAGGAGAGATAAAGTCAAGTTCTATAAAGAGCATAAAGATAAAAATGAATCCTAAAATTAAAATATACGAACATACGGGATTTAAGTTTCTTACTATTGAAAGTATATTAAAAAAAGATGAAATTCTAGGCAAACAAAGACTTTACAGTTATCTAATAGATTCTCTAAAATGGGCAGATTATATTATACGTGATGCTCTAGAATAATATAATAAAATAAAAAAAGAGTAAAAATGAATAGCAACTTATTATCATTACATAGTGCATTAAAAGTTTTATGCAAAAAAAACAAAGAAAATAAGTTTAGGTATTATACAAACAAAAATGTATATAACAGCAAGTTTTTGTTTTTTAACAATATTTTGTTAGACGAAAGAATAAAAGATAATCCGTATAGAAATTTATTATTTAATTATCTTTTAAAGGCTGAGAATTATGTTCCAGGAGGATCTTATATACTGTCAGAAATGTTTTTAGAAATTTTTAATAGTAACAATAACATTGAAGAAAAAAGATTAACTGGTAAAAAAATAGAAACATTTAAAAAGTTGCTCGATCAATTCGTAATGGAAGAAAAAAATAGAAGGCTAATTTTCAATATACTGAATTTCTCTGGTCCCGATGCTTCTATTGTTTGTATTCCTAGTAAGAACAATGAAATAGAAATTAAAAAGAGCAATCAGCCTAAGATAAGCATTAACATACACGAAGATTTTAGAGGAATATACTTTTCTAATCAAAAAACTACAACCAAAGATTTTATAACTGTAGCAATGGATTCTTACATAGAGCGAGAATCAGAAATAAATGAAATATTTGAACATGCAAAATTAAACAATCTTCCTATAGTTTTGTTCTGCAGAGGAATATCAGATAGTGCGATTAGAAATATAAAAAGTATATTATTAAAAAATAACATAAAGCTATATCCTTATTTGATAAAGTTTGATAATAATGATCCTTTTTTATTAAGCGACATATCTAAAGCCTTGGGCTCAAAGCTATTGTCTGTAGAGTCTGGCGGGTCTTTTAATAAAGATTTAGTCGGAAACTCTTCTATTAAAAAATTAAGATTAAGCACAGCTTTCATTGAAATATTCGAGCCAGAAGATGATTTGTCAAAAGAAATAAATGAAAAGCTAGCTGTAGTTAGTGATAAAGACTTATTAAAGTATTTACATAAAAGAAAGAAAAGGATATCACCTAATATTGTTGAAGTAAAGATTCCTGAAAGTGATATTAGACTTATAAATGAAATAAAATCAATTATAAGGTATTATAATAATGCAGCAATTTCAGGCTTTACAGTATATAATGGTTTTTTATACCCAAAAAACGTAATAAACGCAATGAAAAACTTATCAATTAGCATGAAGAAAAATTTCAATAATATTGGATATGTCTTAAAGATTAAAGAAGATGAATAATAATCAATACGTTAAACATTTAGTAGAATGTCAATGCACATTACCTATTTTTAAAAACAAAACAGCTCCTGTATACCACAAGATCCCTGTTTTTTCTAAAGTTTTAGATGAAAACGATGAAATAGAAGAAAAGTATATTATCTGTGAAAATTGTGATATTGTTCATAAAGTACACGAGGTTTTTAAAAGTGATCTTAAGTGGGGAATAGAAGGATTAAACAGCTTAGTATTGACAAAAGAAGACGTAAAGTTTAATTTAGTATCACAAGGTTATGAAAGACTTGTCGATGTTTTAGAAAAAAATCAACTCCACGTTTCAGACTGGGAATTGACAGAATTCTTGATTGAAAACGAACAATCAGGAAACATTGTCCTAGAAAAAAACGAAACAGATAATAATATAATAATTAACATGTTGTCAATAGACAAAGGAAAATTTAAAATAAAAAAAGAGATTGTACAAAGGTATTTGTAATGAATTTAGATCCAAATAATCCAGACGACTTTGCTTCCTTTGAAAAATGTAGAAGCATACACAAAGAAATAATTGACTTTGGCATCAACCAAAAAGAAATTATAAAAATAATAGAACTTTTATCTTTAGAGCTAGAAGATGTATCTACGATGAAAGATATTATTTCTATTATTAAAAAAGAAGAGGATAAAGAAAACAAAAAAGATTTACAGAAAGCTGAACAGCTGATATTATAATGCAATATTATATGAAAGGAATACTTACATGAGTATTGAAGAAACACTAATCGAAGAAGATACTACTCTACCCACTCCTGATTCTGTAGAGGCTTATTATGGTAGGCTAAGACTGTTAGTTGAGTCAATGGAATCTGACGCTTTGAAGTCAAACAAAGGTAACAAAGCTGCTGGAATTAGATTGAGAAAAGGTCTTCGTCACCTAAAAGGTTTTTCAGGGGACTTTGTTAAGTTTACATTGCAAAAGTAGCTTTTTTTCTTATCTTAGCTATTGATTGTTTTTCTATTTGACACACTCTCATTCTAGTAATACCAAATAGATTACCAACTTCCTGTAGTGTAAAATCTTCTTGCTTTTTGACTTTGTTTAGAATGCAATTAGATGAATCATTTAAATCGTGCCAAAATCTGCACGATTTATTTTGGCACGATTTGTTATTCTCTTCGTGAGCAGCAAAGCATGCTAATTTATTTGTTGACATATTTTTAACCTTTCTAAATTGAAAAATATTTATATATTATCTTAGAATCATTTGAAAGGTTTTATAAATGATACCAAATAAAAGCAAAAAACTTTTTATTGTCGATACGAGCGTTTTATTGTATGATAAAAATTGTATCAATAATTTAAAAAACAATGATATAGTAATCCCTATGATTGTTTTAGAAGAGCTTGATAAGTTTAAGTCAAGAGAAGGAATATTGGGCGAGAACTCTAGATATTTCAATAGATTTCTAGATGAAGCAAGGGCACATGGAAACTTACAGAAAGGTATTTACATAAAAGAGACAAATGCTTCAATAAAAGTTGAGGCAAATCAGAGCTGGGATAAAATAGAAGTTCTAGATAGAAGCCTTAATGATAATATTATTATGTCTAATGTAAATTATTTGCAAAACAATTTTTCAGAACAATATTCAGATATTATTCTTATAACAAAAGATATCAATCTTAGAGTTAAATGTGATGCAGCAAATATTGCAGCCAATGATTATTACGCTGATTATGAATTTATTGAAGAAGATAATTTATTCAAAGGCATGGCTAGCGTAGACTCTTCTCTTGATGTTATAAACGGTCTATACTCTAATAAAGTAATTAGAATAGAAAAACTAGAAATGCAGTCTTCTGATCTTTGTGAAAACGAGTGTCTTGTAGTAAAGTCAAATGAAAGCATTTCGTCTTCAGCGCTATGCATAAAGAAAAGAGATCATTTAAAGCTAGTACTTAGCAAAAGTGAAATACAGAAAAAGACTGGGATTGAGCCAAAAAACAAAGAGCAGATATTTGCTTTGAATTTATTACTAGACAAAGATATATCACTTGTTACTCTTACAGGTGTTCCTGGCAGTGGTAAAACTTATTTGACTTTGATGACAGCTTTGAAAGAAATTGAAAAAGAAACTAAAAAAAGAATAATATTTACAAGGCCTATACAGACTGTGGGCAAAGATATTGGTTTTCTTCCAGGAACACTTAATGAAAAAATGGCACCATGGTTAGCACCTATTGTTGACAACTTCAGAAATCAGTTTGGTGATCTGTCTTATTTTGACATAATGATAGAAAAAGGATTGATAGATGTAGCACCTTTATCTTACATAAGAGGAAGAAGCTTTAATGATGCTATAATTATAGTTGATGAAGCGCAGAATGCTACTGTCCATGAGTTAAAGACTGTTATTACAAGAACAGGAAGAAATTCAAAAATAATACTATTAGGCGATATTGAACAAGTAGATCTGCCATATGTAAATAAGTATTCAAATGGTTTGACTATTGTTGCTGAAAAATTAAAAAACGAGACTTTAACTGGTCATGTTAACTTTGAAAAAGGTTACAGATCAGATCTTGCAAATATTGCAGCATTAAAGCTGTAGGAGTTATTATGACAAAAATATATGATTTAAGTAGAATTAAAAAGACTTATCCTCTGTTGAGAGAAAAGCCTATTTATAAGCAATTGTGTGATAGTGATGGTACTGTTTCATCAGGAATTGACGCTGAAGTAGAAATTTTAAACTTTGACAATACACATACTGGATCATATACTTTTAAAAAGACTTATACGTCTATACCAATAATTGCTGCTACAGCTGCTGATGAAAATGTCAATGTTTTTGTGACATCATTAAATCTAACTTCAGTAACAATAGAATCTTCGGCAGAATTTACTGGTAAAGTACATCTACAAGTATTTAAGGATGACGAGTAATGAAATCTGAAAAAGGTAAAGTTACCTTAAATAATGTGTCTGAGATAACTGTAAATCTCAATAAGACGTACATTAAACCCGTTATAAAAATAACACCGAGTGAAGATATTAATGTTTACTTGTCTGAAGTGACTAATAGTTATTTTAAAATTAGTTCTAGTTCTGAAGTTAGTTCAGATATTTATTATGTAGTAATAGAAGGAAACTAAAAATGGCAAAAGACTTTAAGAGTAATCAAGTTAAAGTAAAAAAAATAATAGCTTCAGGTTTAAACTCTAGCGATGAGCCTAAGCTGATTGTTTATGGAGACTCTAGTTCAACTGACAGTGTTGGTGGCATTAACACTGACATGCTAAACAATGTTGGCAACGACGTATTTTTATTTGTTAGTGGATCAATTTGTGGCAAACAAAACAATATACCAAAGTCAGTAACGGTATTTGGTGGTGACGTTGTAGTAAGTGGATCACTTTATGGTTTGAAGTCTGATGCTACTTTATGGGAAATAGATTCTGTGTTTGATGACAGTTTAACACCTACAAATATACTTGATGGTGATACAGGATTGTTTGCTATTGATTTTAATGAGTTTACTGATATTGACAGTACATTTATATATTCTCAGTATACAATGACGAATAGAAGAGAAGCAGCTGATAAGTATTTTGAATTTGATAGTGATGGTAATGTAATGCCTAGAGACTTAGTTGCAGATGCAGCTTTATGTCAAACTTCATAGGTCAATATTTTTAATTCTTTTTAAATAATACAATTGGCTAGAATAATTAAAATAAAACAATAATATATTAGGAGTCTTCATAAGATGGCAACAAAAAATTTAGTACCAAGAGCAGACAATGAAGGTAAATTAGGCCTAAGAGATACAACGCCTAAAAGAAGATGGCTAGAGTCAAACGCTGTAAGTGGTTCTTTTGATTATTTAAGAACAGATGAATTAAAAAACTTAAGCAATTTTGATTTATTAGAAGCTGGTGACAATATAACGATTGCTAGAGAGGAAGATGCAAATGAAGGCTGGAGATACAAAATATCTTCAACAGCTTCAGGCGGAAGTTCAGCTGAAACTCATAGGATATTTGCAGATGATACTGGAACAAGAAGCGAAGTTTTAGTATCAGATGACAATACACAAAGTAATACTTTTATTAATTTTAAGTTAGACGGAAATGATCAGTGGAGAATCTCAAAAACTAGTAGTAATGAGTTCCCATTCTTGCCTATGACAGATGCTAGCGATTTAGGTAGCATAACAAATGAAGTAAGATCTTTATACGTCAAAAACACAGCTTCTTCAGGAGAATCATTTGGTATAAACTTTTCTGATGGAACTGAATGGAAGTCAAACTTAAGCTTAAGTTCTACAAATAGACTAAGATTTTCTAGCACAAAAGATGGCAGCAATTTAGTATTTGATAACATACCAGTTTTTAAAGAGCCTGTTAAAGTTGCGACAAAAGAAAACTTAAACTATACTTATAACTCTTCTACAGGAGAGTTAACTGAAGTTGCGACAACAGGTACATTAAGTATTGACGGTATAACTTCTTTTGTTGTCGGCGATAGAATTCTTGTTAAAAATCAAACAAGTTCAGTTCATAATGGCTTATATAAAGTAAAAACAATGACAACTAGTTCATCTGTTGTCCTAGAAAGAGATATTGATTTAAAAGTAGGCGAAGACTTTGAAAACATTATAGTTTTTGCTTTACAAGGAACAAAAAATAGTGGAACATGCTTTATTTCTCGTCCTGACGGAGTGACAGCAAACACTGTAGGGTCTCATAATTTAAATTGGTCTACAACTACTTCAAGAGGAATTGAGTCTGTTAGCGAAGATACTGCTCCGTCACTGGGTGGTGATTTAAATGTAGGAACAAATTCAATAAAATCATCATCTAGCAGCATTAAATTTTTACCTGGAAGTCAAACTTTAAACGGCACAGAGATTTCTGATGGCTTAGTTTCAATAAACAATAACAGTACATCTGGTTCAGAGTTAAGGCTTTATACAAATAACTCTTCTAGTTCTAACTTATATGTTAGCATAAAAGCACCGGAAAATAGCTCAAACAGCATATTTGCAAATAATAGCAACATCACTCTAAATCTACCTACCCATGATGGCTCTAATAATAATACTTTAGCAACAGAAGAATGGGTTGATTTAAGAGGTTATGCTACAGAATCATGGGTAGGTATTCAAGGATTTATAACAAGCTCTTCGCTTAATGGTTATGCTACAGAATCATGGGTAGGTAGTCAAGGATTCATAACAAACTTGACCAACTATTCAACTACAACACAGATGAATGCAGCAATTGATAGTAAAATATCTGGATTTGATGAAATACTAACCCCGGTAAAAGCTGCAACAGAACAGAATCTAGGTTTTACATATAATAATTCATCACAAACTCTCACAGGATCAGGCACTTCACTTGTAGTTGATACGAGTTACACAGTTTCAGCTGGTGATAGAATACTTGTTAAAAATCAGGCAGACAAGAAACATAATGGCGTCTATACAGTAACAGCTTTAACGCCTGCAGTAGTATTAACAAGAGCAGATTTTGTATCTAACCCAGCAGCTGCAATAGATACAAAATTTGTTTTTGTAGAAGATGGTGCGTCTAATAAAGATTCTGGTTTTATATCGTCAGGAACTGGAAACGTAGGCGCTGTTGACCTTGAATTTAGAAAATTCTCTTCAGCAGCAAACTTTTCTGCTGGACTAGGATTAAGTCAAATTGGGAACACAATATCAGCAAAATTAAAATCAGCAGGTGGTTTAGCAGTATCTACAGATGGTTTATCAATAGCAACATCAGGTGTTACAAATGCAATGTTAGCTGGATCTATTGCTGATACAAAATTAAGTAAGATAACAACATCAGATAAAATAGGAATTACTGCTATTGATATAGACGGTGGTACTGAGCTATCGTCTGATACACTTAAGTCTACTGGGCTTATTATTGCTGACATTGATGGGCAAGGAAACAATAGAAAAGTAAAAATATCAGAACTATCTAATGTTATATTTGGAAGCAGCTCAAATAATGTTTCTTCTTGGGGTTTAAATATAGGAAGTGGCGGAGAAGTTTACTTAGACTCTGGAGGTTCTTCACCTTTATTAAAAATTGTTGATAGTAAAGTAACTACTTCTAAGCTAGCTGATGGCTCTGTATCAAGTTCAAAGCTTAATAGCAATTTAATAACTGGCATTACTAATACAATAACAGCAACTAATTTAAAAATTAACAGATCATCAACAAGGCTTTTAGTAGAATATAATAATGCTTTATATAAGCCTACAATATCTGATTTATTAACTGACGTGTTGAATATAGATAGTTATCCTACATACGCATCAGCTAGTCAAACGATATCAAAAGACAATGATATGCTTGTTGTTTATGATCTAGACAAGCAAGTGCATAGAAAGGCATCAGTTTCTGAAATAGTTTCTGCAGCTGCAGATGCTATAACAAGCACAAGCAATCTAACGTTTGAAACATTTGACTATAGTAATAATCATCTTCCTGGCACAAATAATTACTCTAATAATGAACCACTTAGCACAGACGGTGAAGATTTAATTTCTAATAGAGTTCATACAGTAATACAAAGAAGTAATGCCGGCTTTTCTACAGCAAGTGGAGGTTATGTTCATAGATTTAATCTTCCTGCTATTAACAATATACACTCAAAAACTGGTGATCTTATAATAATAAGATTTCAAATAAAAGATCACCCTAATCAAAGCAATAATATAAGTACTACAACAAGCACTTTTCAAACAAAGTATGGTGATAAACATAGTTTTGGCCTTCATGGAAGATTAGATATTAGGCCCAAAAGTGGTAGTGGTACATTAGCTTCATATGACATTAACAAGCTAGTAAACGGTGAAGTTTTATTAAGATTTAATGGCACTGAATGGCTATTACCAAGTACTGTAACTAAAGAAGAAATACATCATACACCCGCTACTACATTAATTTTAGCGACTGGCGGGGTATCTTTGTGGGGAAAGACAGTCTTATTTACAGCAGAACAAGAAACGCCTAGAACAATTTATCTTCCTCCGCCAGACTTTGCCATTCATGGCAAGTCTTCTATGCGAATTATTTCTTGGGGTAAAAGCCAGACATTTACAATTAATACAGGAGACGGTTCTGAGTCTATTCTTGATCATAAAAACTCTCCAGGCAATTCAGTCTCGCCAAGCCTTTCAAAAAGTATAACAATAAATTCTGGCCCAGGAATAATAGAAATTATTTATAGTAATTTAAATATTACAGCAGGCAGCAATGGTACACATAATTTTCAATGTTGGGTAATTTCTTACCCTGAATCCGGAACATTTACAACACAAACTTTCCTTACAGCAATGAAGGGATCACCTCAAAGTGGAGATTCAGGATTAAATGATAAGATTCCAACATTTCAAAGTAATTCGCCTACAGTAATTGAAGCTAGAAAAGTATACACAAACTTAATAGAAGACAGTGCAATAACAACAGGTAAAATTTTAGATGATGCAATAAGTTCAGGCAAACTACAATCCAGTGCAGTTGTAACTGCAAAGATATCAGATAGTGCAGTTATTGCTAGTAAAATTGCAGACAATGCTGTTGTGACATCAAAGATTCTTGACGACAATATTACAAAAGCGAAAATAGAAAAGATAAGTCCATATAAGATTTTAGGAAATGTACCACAAGATCCTACAGTATCAAATTCAAATGCAAACCCACTAGAAACGACTGTTGATGTAGAACTAGATGCACAAAATGTTGCTGGAAATCACTCTTCAATAGCAACTACGAGAGCTATAAAATCTTATGTTATTCAAAAACTACAAGACTTTCAACCATCTGCTACTAGCGACCAATACAAATATATAACATTTAATGAAAGCACACCTCCGGGACAAATTTACTCAGTATCTGCTAACGATTTTATAGGTGATACAGCACATGTAGTAGTTAAAAACGAACGATGGAGAAGGAACCTTTCAGTCAATAAAATAAATCCTAGTTCAGAATCATGGGCAAACAAAGCTCCGACCGCAAGGTATAAAGATACAAGCACAGATGGATTTTTTCAAGGCAGATACCCTGTTTACCCAGTAATGTCAGGTGGTTATCAACAATTAATGGGTATAGAACTGCCTAAAACTTCTAATATTACTCCCGGAATAAAAATATGCTTCTACTATATTTCTACAATAAATACGTCTTCACTTGACACAAGCTTAACTGGATCTTACACACACATTCCCGGTAATATAAAGCTGTTTACAAACAAAAACGATAAAATATACCAAAATTTTAATGAAAAATATGTAGCATATAACCTTCATAATCCTAATAATACTCATGGTTACAGTGATAAATTTCAAGTAGATCTAAGTGATTCTAGCATTTATGATTCTAGCAAGTCTGAACAAGAAAACATGATTACAATATATAACAGTATTAAAAGTGCTATTACTAGCATAAATTTGCCAAGAACGGGTTTACATGTTTATAATACTTATAATGCAATGCAATCAATAATGGTACCTAAAGGCTTCAGAGACTTTTCAGATACTAGTTTGATAACTTCTAATCTAAAAGAAGCGACGTTTATTAGGAGCTATACGGGGAGATTGCCATATCAGTCAGGTTTAATGGGTCTCACAAATCACCATTCAAGCAGTTATAGTCGAAACAATGGTGCTGATTCAGGATATATACAATACTTCAGAGGCCCAGGTATGGGCGCGCCGAGGAGATTTCCATCATCAACGCAACAAAACACGCATTGCGTTAAAAATACTTATGAACTAGTTCATGAAAGAAATCTTGGCGTAACATGGAGATTTATGCTTGCTGAAGTCGTTGAAATACCAAGCACAATATCATAAGAAATTATACTAAGACTAAAGGTAAAGAAATGAACATAAATTTTTTAAAGATAACTGATAATATAGAATTTACAGACGACGACGGAAGAGTTTTCTATGAAATAGAAGGATACAGCGGTGATTATGATGATCTAAACTCTGAATATTATGATGTATCAGAAGTACTGAAATTAGGTGATATTGAAAGCTTAGGCGACGTAAGTATAACAAGCATAGCTGATAGTCATTTCTTTGTATACGATAATGCATCATCAAATTGGATAAATAAACAACCTTCAGATGCTATAATATCTTTAGGCATTACTGCAACAGCTGCTGAACTTAACTATTTAGATGTAACAACATTAGGTACTTCTGAAGCTGGCAAAGCAATTACTGTTAATGCAAGTGGAGATTTAATCATACCAGATAGTGATAAATTCCTGTTTGGTGCCGGGCTAGACATGACGTTATATCACGACGGTACAGACTCATATATCACAAACTCTACAGGCACTCTAAAGCTTGCAACAGAAACTAGTGGAATTGCAGTTCAAATAGGTCATGAAACGTCTGAGGTCACAATTGGTGATAACTTAACTGTAACTGGTAACTTAACAGTTAATGGTACAACAACTACAGTTAACTCTACTGTAACAACATTAGACGACCCGATCATTACGCTCGGCGGTGATACAGCTCCTTCTTCAGACGATAACAAAGACAGAGGTGTAGAGTTTAAGTGGCACAACGGTTCATCAGCTAAAGTTGGCTTCTTTGGATATGATGATTCAGCATCAAAGTTTACATTTATTCCAGACGCTACAAATTCATCAGAAGTATTTAGTGGTTCAGCAGGTGATGTTACATTTGGTGCTGCAGATTTTAGTGGAACAGTAACAACAACTTCAGACGTAGTCATAGATAACGCAAAGTCACTTAAATTAAGTGAGTTAGATTCTAATGGCTCGCATACTGTTTCTATCAAGGCACCAGATTCTGTTACAGCAGACATAACTCTAGTACTTCCTGATGGCACGGGTTCAAATGGCCAAGCTCTTACAACTAACGGAAGTGGTGTTTTAAGTTGGTCAACAGTATCAGGTGGTTTAACTTCTACAGATATTACTGGTCAAACAGCAAAAACAACAGTACATAATGATGACTTAGTAATTTTAGCAGACTCACAAGACTCAAATAATCTAAAGAAGATGACAAGAGCAAATTTTGTTGATGGTTTAACGGCAAACAAAACTTATTCTTCTAAAACATCAAACTTCACAGCTGCTGTAAACTATCATTATAGTGTTAATACAACAAGTGGTGCGATTACTGTTAGTTTACCACAACTTTCAGCAACAACTTCAGGTGAAAGTATTACTATTAAATTTAGAGCAGGAACAAACTTTTTAACAATGACACCTTACTCAGGTAATACAATAGAAGGTTTAAACAATCTAATCTTAACTGATTCAGCAGCGCCTGGACAGAGTATAACTCTTGTTTCAAACGGATCTACAGCTTGGGAAATAATTTAATCAAAGGAAAAACACATGTCTACAGGTATAAAAAAAATAAACGTTGACGAAAACAATAACGCATTTGCTACAACAACAAAAGTTGCAGGTGATGGTAGTGTTTTCATAAAAAGTGGTGATGATTATATCCTTCAAGATGATCTTAGAAACGGAACGGGAATATTCTTGGTTGATATTACAACAACAAATTCTTCTGGCGTACTTACTGTAAGTCCTCCAGTGAGTGTATTAACAAATTTAGATTCTAATTTTGAACTAGATTCAAATAATGATATTACACCAAAAACATAGCTTATATAATATATAATAACGTATTTACAGATCAAAAGGATATTAATTAATGGCAAATTTAGTACCAAAGGTGGACAACAGTGGCACGCTAGGCACAAGCGCTAAAAAGTGGGCAAACGTTCATGCTACAACTTTAACACCAAGCGCTCAAGCTTCGTCGCTGAGCTTGAATTCTCAAAAAATAACAGACTTGGCAGCACCAACATCAGCAAATGATGCTGCAACAAAACAATATGTTGATCAAACTTCACAAGGACTAGACGTTAAAGCATCTGTAAGGGTTGCTACAACAGCAAACATTACAATAGCAACAGCACTTAATGTTGGTGATGCTATTGATGGAGTAACTCTTGCTGATGGTGATCGTGTCTTAGTTAAAGATCAATCGACAGCATCACAAAATGGCATTTATGTAGCAGGTGCATCACCAGCAAGATCAGCAGACATGGCAGCTTCTTCAGAAGCTGCCGGTGTTTTTGTCTTTGTCGAAGAAGGCTCTACAAGCGCTGATCATGGATTTGTATGTACTACTAATGATAGTGCTGATACTGTTGGTACACACAGTTTAGCATTTGTACAGTTTTCTGGTGCAGGTCAAATTACTGCTGGCAGTGGTTTATCAAAAGCAGCAAACACACTTTCAGTTGATATTCCTGGATCCGCTGAGATGACCGGTGACGTCGCAGACACAGATGAGCTTTTAGTATCTGATGGTGGTACGTTGAAGCGAGCTGGCTTTAGTGTTATACGTGATGCTATATTCAACGACATATCTGGAAATGCTACAGTAGCAGCTGGTGGAGCTCTTACAATTGCTTCAGCATCAATTACAGGACAAACTGCAGAGGCTTCTATTGCCGATGATGACTTAATTCTAATTTCAGATACTTCTGCATCAGGTGCATTAAGAAAAATGACAAAGGCAAACTTTGTTAGTGGGCTAGGTGGTGGCACATTAGCTAATGTTGTAGAAGATACAACACCACAGCTTGGTGGAGCTTTAGATGTTAATGGTAAAGATATTGTTTCTTTGTCAAACGGAAATATTACGCTTATACCAAATGGATCCGGAGTAGTTAGAATTGATGGTACTTCTGGCATTGACATGGAGAGCGGATCAATCTCAGTAAAGAATAGCGGATCAGTTTCAAACATTAAACTTTATTGTGAGTCTAGTAATTCACACTACACACAATTGCAATCTGCAGCACATGCAAGCTATAGTGGCAATGTTACCTTAACTTTACCAGCAACAACGGGTACTTTAGTAGGAACTGGAGATACAGGATCAGTTTCAAATACAATGCTTGCTGGATCTATTGCAAATGCTAAGTTAGCTAACTCTGCATTAACGGTAACTGCAGGTGATGGACTTTCAGGCGGCGGTTCAGTTGCATTAGGTGCTTCAACTTCATTAGCATTAGATCTTAATGAATTAACTGCTGCAGTTGTTGATGTTGCTAATGACAGTATTGTTATTATTGATGCTAATGATAGTAATGCTTCAAAGAAAGAATCAGTTGTTGATCTTGTTGCAGGTGTAGCAGGTACAGGATTAAGCGCTTCAAGCGGTCAGTTATCAATTGATGGAACAGTAACTACTTTAGCAGGTTCTCAAACATTGACCAATAAGACGCTTACAAGCCCAGCGCTTAATACAGGTGTTTCAGGTACTGCAGTTCTTGATGAAGATGATATGAATTCTAACAGCGCTACAAAGCTTGCAACACAGCAATCAATCAAGGCTTACGTTGATGCACAGGTTGCTGGTGGTGGTCTTAATATTGATGGATATAGTGCTTTAGGCGGATCTGGAGTTCATCAAACTCAAGATCACTTTGTTTTATCTGATAATGGTACAGAGAAGAAGATTACTTTTTCAAATCTTGAGGATGCAATCTTTGCAAACATTTCTGGTGATGCTACAATTGCTGCTGGTGGAGCTCTAACAGTTGGTGCAAATGCTGTAGAAGGTTCAATGCTTAACAACAACACTATTTCAGGACAAACTGAAATGACAGGTGACGTCGCCGATGCTGATGAACTTCTAATTTCTGATGCTGGTACATTAAAGAGAGCGGATTTCAGTGTTGTACGAGATGCAGTATTTAACGATGTTAGCGGAGACGCTACAGTAGCATCAGGTGGTGCTTTAACAATTGCTGCTACTTCTGTTGAGAACAGCATGCTTGCTGGTTCAATTACAGCTGCAAAGATGAACAATGCAATATTTGCTGATCTTGAAACTCTCGGTGCTCCAGCATCTGATGGACAATTTATTGTAGCAACAGGTTCGGGTGCTTTTGCTTACGAAAGCGCAAATACAGCAAGAACTTCGTTAGGTTTAGGAACAGGTGACAGTCCTACATTTACTAGCTTGGCACTTTCAGGTCAAGCAGCAGCTCTTGCAATGAACAGCCAGAAAATTACTGGATTGGCAACACCTACAGCTGACGGTGATGCTGCAACAAAGAGCTATGTAGACTCTGTAGCACAAGGCCTATCAGCTAAAGACTCAGTTAGAGCAGCAACAACTGCCAACGGAACTCTAGGTTCTGCGTTTGCTAACAGTCAGGCTATCGATGGTGTAACTTTAGCAACTGGTGATAGAATTCTCATTAAGGATCAATCAACTGCTTCAGAAAACGGTATTTATACAGTTAATGCTTCAGGCGCTCCGACACGAGCTGTAGACTTTGACGCAAATGCAGAAGTAGCTAAAGGAGCATTTATCTTCGTAGAAGAAGGAACAACAAACGCTGATGCTGGCTTTGTATTGACTACAGACGGAGCAATTACTTTAGGTTCTACATCTTTAGCGTTTACACAGTTTAGTGGTGCAGGTGACATTACTGCAGGCTCAGCTTTGACAAAGAGCGGCAATACACTCAATGTAGCTGTAGATGACAGCTCAATCGAAGTTAGCTCAGATGCAATTAGAGTAAAGGCATCAGGAATTACAAGCGCAATGCTTGCTGGTTCAATTGCAAACTCTAAGCTTAACGCAATTACAACTGCTAATAAGGTTGCTCTTTCTTCGCTTGATCTAGACGGTGGTACAGACATTGGTGCAGATCTTGCTGATGCTGATCTTATCGTTGTTGATGATGGTGCAGGTGGTACTAATCGTAAGGCAGCACTTTCTAGAATGAAGAAATATGTTTACTCTTCAATTAGTGGTGATGCTACAGCTTCTGATGCAGGCGCGTTAACAATTGCAGCTAATGCTGTAGAAGGTTCAATGCTTAATAATAATGCTATTTCAGGTCAAACTGAGATGACGGGCGATGTTGCAGATACAGACGAGCTTATGATCTCTGATGCTGGTACATTAAAGCGAGCTGACTTTAGCGTTGTAAGAGACGCAGTCTTTAACGACGTGAGTGGTGATGCTACAGTAGCAGCAGGAGGCGCGCTTACAATTGCTTCTGGTGCTGTTGAGACTGCAATGGTTAATGCTAACGTTTTGACAGGCCAAACTGCAGAAACGTCTATTGCTGATGATGATCTTGTACTTATCTATGATACTTCAGCAACAGCGTTAAGAAAGATGACAAAAGCTAATTTCGTTAGTGGCTTGAGTGGCGGTGCAGCTGCAGATGATATTACAACAGGTGACGCTGCTGTTACTTTAGCAACATCTTCAGGTAATATTACAATTGATGCCCAAGGTAATGATACAGATATTATATTCAAGGGAACAGATAACAATTCAGATATTACAATGTTAACCTTGGATGGTTCTAATGCAGGTGCTGCAACATTTAACTCAAGTGTTACTGTAGGCGGCTCATTGCTACCTTCAACTGCAAATAATCGCACTTTAGGTTCATCTTCGGCTGAGTGGTCGGATTTATATCTTGGTGATTCAAGCGTCATATACTTTGGTAATGATCAAGACGTAAGATTAACTCATGACCCAGATGATGGTCTTCGTTTTGATTTAGGAGGGTCTGAAGGTTCACACGATCCACAGCTTCAACTTAAAAGCAATAACGCATCAAGTGCTGGCCCTCGTTTAACATTTACACAGGAAAGTGCTTCTCCAGCAGCTCATGATAAATTAGGTCAAATTCTTTTTCAAGGTCATGACAGTGCTGGTAATTTACAAGATTACGGTTATATTCATGGTAAAATATCAGACCCTGCAGACAGTTCAGAAGCAGGTACGATTTCAATACTTGCGTGGCCAGCATCAGGTAATACTCGTGGATTACACGTATCAGCGATCAACGATGGAACCGCACTATTGTCAAAAGTAAATATTGACCACGGAGCTGGGTATGGATTATACTTAAATAATACACTAGTAACTTCGACAGCAGCTGAATTAAACTTACTTGATGGCGCTACTTCAGCTACTTCGACAACTTTAGTTGATGCTGACAGGGTTATTGTTAATGATGCAGGAACAATGAAGCAGGTAGCACTTTCAGATGTTAAGACGTATATAGGAGCTGGCGCTGCAGATGATCTGACTACAGGTGACGCAGCAGTTACTTTAGCAACATCTTCAGGTAATATTACAATTGATGCTCAAGGTAATGACACAGATATCATATTCAAGGGAACAGATAACAATTCTGACATTACAATGTTAACCTTAGATGGTTCAGAAGCTGGTGACGCAACATTTAATAGAAACGTTACTGTAACTGGCGACATTATTCTTGATGACGGCGGATCTATTAAGGAAGCAGGCGGAACTGCTGCTATTACAATTGATGCTTCTGGTGAAGTGACTAAGATTGGACAAGATTCACCTTCAGACGGACAGGTATTAACTTGGGACAACTCAAACTCAAAAGTAGTTTGGTCTGCAGCTAGTGGTGGTGGATCTCAATTACCGCCAGAAGTAAAGACAGTCTCAACAACTGCAACTATTTCGCTAACACCTTCAAATGCTTCTACATACAATGCAATTGAAGTAATTTACACTACAACAGGATCAAGTGCTTATACAGTTACACTACCTACAGCTGCAAGTATTGAAGGTAAGAAGATCCATGTTAAGAGGCTTGCAACTGCTAATGTCACAGTTGACGGACACAGTTCAGAAACAATTGATGGATCAGCAACGTTTGTATTGACAACACAATATAGCTCTGTAACAATGATTTCAGACGGTACAAATTGGTTGATTATCTAATATTAATTAATTAAGTTATAAATTGGATATCTCTTTCATATAATATAATAGAAAGAGAGGTCTGTTATGACTGTATTGAAAGAACATGTTTCATTTTCTGAAATGAAGCAATGGAAAGAATGTTCTTGGCGGCACAAATTATTATATATTGATAAACTATCTACTTTTGAAGAATCACCTCACTTGCATTATGGAACAATAATCCACGATGCATGTGAGCATTTTTTAAAAACTAGAGAGCTAAAAATAGACGAAGCAAAAGCTAAGATAAAAAAAGCTTGGGATGAAAATGGTTTTGACTCTGACGACTTTATACAGTTGCAGAGTCAAAAATCAAAGTTGCAAGGTTGGAATTATAATCACAGTAAATTAGAAGACTGGCTCAAATGGACTGAGGCTTCTTTGAATTCTTTAGAAGAGTTTCTTGATGATACATTTCCTGATTGGGAGCTAGTATCAGCAGAAGACCCACTTTATGAGAGCATAGATAATATATCCACTAAATTTAAAGGATACATAGACTGCATTATAAAGATACCATATAAGAATGACTACAAGTACTGGATTATCGACTGGAAAACTTCTAACGGTAGAGGCTGGTCTATTGAAAAGCAAAGAGACTTTTTAACTCAATCACAAATAATTTTATATAAGCACTTCTGGGGAAACAAAAACAATATTGATATGAAAAAAATACAATGTGGCTTTGTACTACTAAAAAAAGTTAAAAAGCAAGGAAAAGCATGTCAATTAATAAAGGTTTCTAGTGGGCCTAAGAGTATTGAAAAAGCAAGCAAAATTATAAGAAGTATGATAAAAAATGTAAGCAAAAGCATATATTTGAAAAATAGAATGTCTTGTAAATTTTGTATATTTAAAGATACAGATCATTGTAAGTAGGTTTTAATTGGAAAAGAAAAAAATATTAGTTATTTCTGATCATGCATATTCTCCAAGTGGAGTAGGTGTTCAAACAAAATACTTAATAGAAGGTCTTTTAGACAAAAACAAATACAAGTTCATTCAGCTTGGTTGCGCTTTGAAACACTATGATTATAGAACAAAAAAAGTATCAGAAGATTTCATAATTAAACCTATAGACGGCTTTGGGAATGCAAATTTGTTAAGAACTGTGCTGCTAAAAGAACAACCTTCAGCAATAATAATATTTTCAGACCCAAGATTTTTTACTTGGTTATTTGAAATAGAAGACGAAGTTAGAAAGCTTTGTCCTATATTGTGGTGGCATGTGTGGGATAATCTCCCTTACCCAAAGTTTAACGAATGGATGTATAAATCAGTTGATGCAATTAATTGTCACTCTTATTTGACGTATAGCATGTGCAAAGATAACTTTCCAGAAAAAACTACTTTTATACCGCATGCTCTTCCTAGCAATATATTTTATAGACTCAATAAGCGCGAAATTTTAGATGAGAAGAGTAGAATACTAGGTGAAGAAAGAAAAGATAATTTTGTATGCCTATGGATGAACAGAAACTGCAAAAGAAAAAGACCTGCAGATGTTCTGCGTTCTTGGAAACTGTTTTTAAATATGATTCCAGAAAAAGAAAGAAACAATGTAACGTTGCTAATGCATACTAACCCAGAAGATAAAGCTGGTAACGATTTATACGAAGTAGGCAAAATGCTTGATATACTTGATTCTTTAGCTTTTTCAACTGAAGTCTTAGAAGAGAAGCTAATTAATATAATTCACAACATATCAGATGTATGTTTAAATATAAGCTTCAATGAAGGCTTTGGGCTTGCAACATTAGGATCAATGCAAGTAGGAAATCCAATTATAGCATCTAAAACTGGTGGGCTATATAGGCAAGTAATAAATTATAGAGATGGTACTATGAATGGTATAGGTTTAGAACCTAAACTTAAAACTCTTGTAGGCAGTCAAAATATACCTTATATCTTTGAAGAATACGTCAGCTGTGAAGATACTGCTATAGCATTAAAAAACATCTATAGACTAAATGATCGTGAAAAAGATAAGATTAGTAAAAAGGTAGAGCTATATGTAAAAGAAGAGTTTTCTTATAAAAAGACAATAGAATTGTGGCATAAATCAATTCAAGATGTTATTGATATTCATAAAATCAAAAAAACGCAAAAATCTGCGAGAATTACTAATTTATGAAAAAGAAAAAAGTTTTATTAAAGGGGCCTCTACTTACTAACAGCGGTTATGGTGTTCATTCTAGACAAGTATTTAGTGCTTTAATCAGTAGAAAAGACATAGATTTGTATGCAATACCTACAAGATGGGGCAATACTTCATGGATTCTAGACAGAGAATTTAATAATGGCTTGATTGGAGAAATATTTGACATATGCCTTAAAAGCAAAAACAATATTTCTTTTGATGAGTCATATCAGGTTTTAATTCCGAACGAGTGGAGCTTATTAGCAAATAAAAATATAGGCATTACAGCTGGTTTTGAGTCAGATATTGTTAAATTATCTTGGATCTCTAAAGTAAACGAAATGGACCATGTAATAGTACCATCTATGTTTACCAGAAATGCTTTTGTTAGAACTTCTTTAGAAAAAGGTGTAAACATAAATGCAGATATTGAAGTGATAAACGAGTGGTATTACGATAACTTTGATAAAATTGAGTTAAAAGAAGATATTTTTGACTGCTTAAGACATGAAAACAATATATTGGTAATGTGTCAAATAACAGCTAGTAGTACGTTATCTGATAGAAAAAATGCATATAAGACTATATCAACAGCTTTAGAGTTTATAAGAGACAAAAAAGACTTTGGATTATTGCTTAAGATTAATACGGGCAATTATTCTCAAAAGTGCTTTGAAAAGATTGACAAAGATATATTTGATAATTTTGGTGACTTATGTAAAGACAAAGTATCTATTATAAGTGAAAGCTTGAGCATAGAAGGTTTAATGCACTTATATTCTTCTCAAAAAGTAAAGTGCATGCTTTCAGGAACTAGAGGAGAAGGTTGGGGCTTACCTTTTGTCGAAGCAAGTTCTTGTGGTTTACCTATAATTTCAACAAATTACTCATCATATTTAGAGTTTTTAGAAGAAGATTTGCTTGGAGTTGACTATGACTTAGTAGATATAAAATTAGATGATGAAATGTTTACTGATAGTGACTCTTCACCTAAGTGGGCAGAGTTTAGAGGAGAAAGCATGCTTGAAGAATTGAATAAATTAGCAAATAATTATGATTTTTACAAAGAAATTGCTGTAAAAAGATCAAAAATTATTAAACAAAAATATAGCATTGAGTCTATAATGAATACTTATAAATTATTTTTTGAGAAAATTGAACAACAATGAGTTTTTTAATAGCAGTACTTGTATTTTTTATTGTTTTTTTTGGGTTTTTTTGTATAAAATTTGCAATTGCATTAATTAGAGTACAAGAAGCAATAGAAGATGCGTTAGATGAAATAGACGCAAAATACAATAGCATAAGTAGAATTTTGCAGATACCTGTATTTTTTGATAGCCCAGAAGTTAAAAGAATAGTTAGCGAAATTTATGATGTAAGAGAATCAATCATTTATGTTGCAGATAGACTTTCAAATTCAGTTAACAAAAAAACAAAAACAGGAATTACAAGCGAAAGTGAAGAAGATTTAGAATCTTAATGAAAAGAGTTGACTTTGAAAAAGAAAGATTTACCATCTAACAAAAAAGAGGAACCAAAAAAGAAGAAAAAGAAGAAGTCTAATTATTATTTTACACTTGATACACAAAATAAAATTGTAGAATATCAGCAGTTAAAAAATAAAAGAAGACAAGACAAAATTTATACTGAACATATTCAGCCAGCTTTTACAGAATTAGTACACAATCTCGTATCAGTTTATAAGTTTAAATCTTCTATAGAGGACATTAATCATTTAAAACATGATTGTGTTGTTTTTTTATATGAAACTCTATATAAGTGGAAGCCTGAGAATGGTACTAAAGCTTTTTCATATTTTAATGTAGTTGCTAAAAACTGGTTGACAATTCATTCAAGAAGATTATTAAAACATTCTAGGCGAAGTGTCTCTACAGATAATCCTACAGATTTTACATCTTATGAAAAATCTCAGCTCAACAAAATAGACAAAGATGTTGCTGAAGAGTATGAAGATGCAATAAAAATAGAGGCATTTCCTACTACATTTCGAAACATACTAAGTCAAGTTAAAGTTAAGTTAAAAGATAACAGAGACTTTAGATGTATTGATGCTATACAACAAGTATTTGACAACGTTGAAAATTTGGATTATCTAAATAAAAGGGCTGTTTTCGTATATTTGAGAGAAATATCAGGTCTAAATAGCACAGAATTATCTTCAAGCTTGTCAAATATTAGAAAACATTACAGAAAAATAATCGGGTCAGAGATTGACTTTGATTTCTTTTGAGAGGTATTAAATGAACGATAAAGATGTAGAAAAAGTATCTAATAACTTAGACAAAAATGAAAAAAAAGAAAATGCTATAAAGAACTTTGCAGACATACTTGACAGCATTGACACGCTAGAAAACAAAAAGAAGATGCTGTGGAAAGAGATATACGAAAATGCGCTTGAAGATAGAGAGAAGTCAAAGCTAATGTTTAATGATGCATATATTGGAATGCAAGGTGGAATAAACGAGCATATGAATATAGGAGGTATTATGTCTAAGTACATTGAGAGAATGAGTAAGTCAAACGATCAGATACTTAAGTTAGCTGAATTAATTGCAAAAGAAGAAGAAAAAGAAGAAACAATATCAGACGATGATATTTTTAGTAAAATTAGCATTTAGAGAAGACTATGTTTATACAAACAAGATGTTTATATGTTGTAGGGAGTGACAGACAAAATAGTCAAAAAATCTATTCTAGTCTTGATAATCTAGGATTAATTAACAAGCTATTTTCTAAAAGCGAAGATAGTATTGATGCTATTCATGGCTTTTTGCAGCTTTTACCAGATCAGACAGTTTTTTCAAAAAAAGTTGCTAATGTTGAAAAAGATTCAACGGGCTACTATATAAGCTTACCACTTTTCAGTTCTCATTTGAAAATGCCAGTAAAATGTGGTGAATATATTTGGGTATATCCATATGAGTCAAGCTCACAATTATATTCTGCTTTTTCTATTAACTCATACTGGGTAAGTAGAGTGCATGGTCTAGATCATTCTGAAGATGCTAATTTTACATTTAACGATAGAGATTTTATATCAAACTTTTCAAGCAAGCGTCTGAGTAAAGACTTTGAAGAAGAAAAAGAATCAAGAGCTAGAAAAAAGAAAGTCTTGAAAGCATACAAGTCTGATCAAAAAAACAATATTGTTAAACCTTCAATAAACTTTGGCGAATCTACATTTGAACTTGATAAAAGAGAAATTGAGTACTTGGAAAATAATTTGTCTTCATATACAAATAACTGTGTACCAAAAATCACAAATCAGTCTGAAGATTTGCTTGTTCAAGGATCTAATAATACATTTATAAAAATGACTTCTGATGGTGTTGATGTATATGGAAGTTATGCTAGAAACGCTGCAGGAAGTGGTGAAATAAAAATAGTTTCCGGCCCAGGAAAATATAGTAAAGGTTACGAATATTCTAAATCTGGTTTGTTTATAAATCAAAAAGGCCAGAAGTATTTAGACTCACCTTATAATCTTTTAGTTTCTAGTGATTCACCTTCTCCAACGAAGTTAATTCACGAAAAAGAAAATTTTGAAGAAAATATAAAAAATGTTAACTTGTACTCTTTAGAAAACATTGAAAAAAATAGAAAAGATGAAGGAGCATTTGACATATTAGATGACTCTTCAAAAATACTAGTTTCAGAGAATGCAAATTATAATAATGTCCTAAATGACAATTTTGATATTTATTTAAATTTGAGTAGTTTTTCTTTAGAAAAAATGACTTTTGGAATACCATCAAGTTTATTATCTGAAGAAGATTTAACGTTTAATATAAATAACTTTCAAAATAACTATGCAAACATTTCAGATTTTAATATGCCTTCTATTAGTTTAATATCTAATAGTATCAACACATTTTCAAGAATGGGTGCCGGTAGTATTTCTTTTATAAAAGAGTATTTCTCTTATGATCTTGAAAGACAATTAAACTCATATATAAGATTAGATAAAGATGGTAACATATATATAGATGGAAATAGAATTTTTATAGGTAGCGAATCTCTAGAAAAAGAAAAAGGAACATTTGAAAACGGTAAAGGAACAATTGTTAATATTGGTTTAGGAGAAGAAAGCCAATCACTTGTGCTGGGTGAACAACTAAAAGAGTACATTCAAGAAATGATATATGTAAATAGAGAAGACATGGATCTTACAAAAAAGCTCTTTGAAGAAGTTAAAAATACACAGGCTGACATGGATAGCAATACTTTTGCTGAACTTGAATTTGCATTAAACGGAACAGTTCAAAGTTTGTTAGGCGAATCTGCAAGTATTATTGGCGCAGCTGGTCCAGCTTCTGGTGCAGTTACACAAATATTAGCAACTATAAATAGTCTAGTAACAGATTTACTGTCTGCAATAAATAGTGCAAATAGTGCAAATTTAGATAGATTACAAAAGCTATCAGACGAAATAGTTTTATCAAAACTTAAAAAAGACGAAGAGCTTTCTAGTAGAATGTTAAAGATTTCAGATAATATTGATAAAATTTTAAGTAAAATTAGTAAAACATCTTAAGTATTATTTATTAAGCTAAATATTTATGTTTGAGGTGTAACATGTCAGAAATTAAATTTTTAAATACAGGGCAAACATTACAAGAAAAAAACGAGAAAGAACTACTCGACTCAAAGAGTATCAAAAGTGATATTTTACCATTAGGTATTAAAATGCCGCTTGAAAGAGGTTCAAAATCATATGAATCGTTATTCAAGATGAATACAAATATTTTTGATCAAGTTTCAAACAACTTCAAAACTTTTTTGATGACAAAAAAAGGCGAATTACTTTGCAAACCTAACTTCGGAACTATATTACATGAAATATATAATAAGACTGACTTAGAACTAGACGATATAGAAAATATTGTTATGGAAGAAATACAAAGCAGTGTTTCAGAGTTTTTTCCTTTTATTAATTTAATAGATTTTGAGTCAAAAGAAGTTACAAATAATAGCAATGATGCAAATTATATGCTTGTTACTATAAGATATTTTATTCAGGGCTTCGAAAATAGAAAAAATAGTTTAGAGCTAAGAATTAGGAGATCTGTTTAATGTCTATAAACGTATCTAAAAAATTAATCAATCAAAGAAAAAATCAATATATAAACAAAACATTCGAAGATTTTAGAAATGAGCTGATTAACTATGCAAATACAAACTTTTCAAATCAAATACAAGACTTTTCTGAAAGTTCGTTGGGAGGAATGCTGTTAGACTTTGCTGCTATTGTAGGTGACTCTTTGTCTTTTTATGTTGAACAACAATTTAGCGAATTAAGTTATGAAACAGCTACAAGTACATCAAATATTGTTAAGCATCTAAGAAAAGCAGGCGTTAAAGGTGGAAATGCTTCACCGTCTAGTGTATATGTAACATTTTTTATTGAAGTTGACATTGATACAGACGCAAGCATAAATGATATGCTTCCAGATGCTAATCAGCTTCCAATAATCAAAGCAGGTACGACTTTAATTTCTGATGACGGTATTGATTTTATACTATCTGAAGATGTTGATTTCAGATCAAACTATGTAAAAGAAATATCAGAAGAAGGTGAGAATGGCGCTGCTATAAAGCTAATACTTGAGAAGAAAGGTTTATGTACGTCAGGAATTTTTACTTCTGAAACTGTTTCTTTTGACTCAGACAATCAAAACTTTTTCTTATCATATAATATACAGAACGAAAACGTACAAAATATTGTTAAAATAGTTGATAGCGATTTAAATGAATATTATGAAGTTGAATTTTTAAGCCAAAATACTGTCTATTTAAAAGTAGAAGATGCAAAAGAAAATTATTTGTACCCAACTTCAGCACCTTTTAGATACGTTGTAGAAAGAAACTTTCAAAATAATACTTCTACAGTTAGATTTGGAAATGGAAGTGGAAAAACAATTGAAGATAATATCTTGACTAACCCTGAAGATTTGCTTGTTCCTTTAAAAAATAGAAGTTATAGCGAGAGTATATCATTAGATCCAAATAGCTTGATTAAATCTAATTCTCTAGGTGTTTCTCCTGCAGGCAAAACGTTGACGATTGAGTATATTTATGGAGGTGGAGAAGACCATAATGTTGCAGCAGGATCAATTGAAACAATTGTCAACCCGATATTAGTTTTCCCTAATGTGGGTGATGGCAATGCGGATATTGATGGAATAATTTCAAGTGTCACAGAAACTCTAGATGCTTTTAACGAAGAAGAAGCTGTTGGTGGAACGAATAGCTTGACATTAGAAGAACTAAGACTACAAATACCAAATACTTTGGTATCACAAAATAGAATTGTAAATGAAAAAGATTTAATATCTAGAATCTATACAATGCCATCAGACTATGGTAAAGTTCATAAAATTGCATTATTAGAAAATCAATATACTAACCTGTCAAAAGATCTTTTTGTTATATGCAAAAACAATGTGGGCTTTTACGTTCATGCAAATGATGCATTAAAAATGAATCTCAAGAATTTCATAAATAACTACAGAGTCCTAGGTGATAGTTTTAATATATTAGATACGTCTATTTATAATTTTGGAATAGAATTAACTATTAAAGTAAAATCATCATTTGTTGTTGAAAATGTTTTAGATAACGTTATATCAAGAATTATACAGAATATGAGATTCGAAACTTTACAGATTAACGAAGCTATAAATGTTAACGATATTATTAATATAGTCTTAAATACTGATGGCGTTTCTAGTATAGTAACGTTACCTGAAAATATTGTTAATTCAAAAAGCTTCCAGGATGACTTCTTTGACGAAGAAGAAGAAATAGACATAGAGTATTCAAATAGTAATTTTTCTCCAAAGCAACAATTTCAGGATGGTTTTATTTATCCCTTAAGAGGCGGAATATTTGAGTTCAAGCATGACAACTATGATATTGTTGTTAGAAATGGATAAAAGATGATAATAACAGAAAATGCTGTAAAAGACACATACGTTACAGATCTTTCAACGCAATATAATAAAGGAGTAGATGCTAACTTTGGTCAAGCATCAACACTTGACTTATTTAAAATCGTAGGTGAAAATAAAAACGTTAAGCCTAGGTCACTTTTTACAATATTAGATGTCACTAGTGATCTTGTAGCTAGTAAAACGTTTACTTTAAAAGATAGTAGTGACAATAGTGTAGTTTTTATTATAGATAGTGGCTCAACGCATGAAGACGGTAGAGTTGATGCTAGTGGAAGAGTTATCATAGGAATTAACAACGTTTCTGCTGGTGTTAATCAACTTCAGAAAGTAATAAATGCTATAAATAGTGTTTCTAGCTTTAATCAATCTGATCAAGGCGCTCCTGCTCCAGATGGTCAACAAAACTTAAAGCTTAATATTACTGCAACAAAATTAGAGGATTCAAAAATTCTGCTAGAACAGAATATAGCAGGAAAATCAGGTGATGGAGTAGTTACACATGATGCATCTGGCAATTTTAGCATTACACCTTTTAGAAGATTTGAGCACTCGTCAATATTACTTAAATTTGATCTTGCCTCTTTTAAAACAAACAATGTTACTACTTATGGAAGCTCTGCATTTAATAGTAATTTTAAAGCACAGTTAAAGCTAAAAGATGTTGGGAGTTCATCTGTAAGACCAAAAGACTTTAAGTTAAGACTAAGAGTTTTAAATGAAGATTTTAATGAAGGTTTAGGCAGGGACACAGTCCACTTTTCAGATTTAGGTGATGCTAACTTTAAAACAATTAACACTAAAACAAGCAAAGTCTGGACAAAAGAAGGTATTGTTACTTCGACAGATACATCATTACTAGCACAAGCTGTCTTTTCAACATTAGACATAGAAGATGGGAGCGAAGACATAGTTTTTGATATAACTTCATATATTCAACATTATCTTAATACAGGTAGTAGTTTAAGTCAGTGTTTTGTAATTGATTTTGATCATGAAAACATGTTTGATGCAAATACTTATTTTTTAAAAAGGTTTGCTAGTAGAAATAACTTTAATAAAAACTACCATCCAAAAATTGAAATGAAAATAAAAGACACAGTCTTTGACATTATCACATATAAAGATAAAAAAAGATATCTAGATAATACAGAAAATTTTTATTTAACAAATATAATCGATAAGTCTCCAACAGCTTTTAGTGCAAACTTAAAGTTAGAGTTTTCATATTTAGATACAGATGGTTCAACAAATATACTGAGTAATAATGTAATAGATGCCACTGCAGTTAAAAATTACAAAGGTTCAGACATCCCGGGAATTAAAAAGTTTGCTTTGACAAATAATGTTATTCAAAGCACAGAATCAAATTCAAAATTTAAAGCTGAGCTGATTAAAAATGGTTATGTAGATATAACTTTAAAATATTTTTATGACAGCAACACAGATGGTGACGTTGATAGTGACGAAATAATACTGAAAACAGAAACAGTTAAGTTTTACTTGCCTGATAGTAATCTTGAGGTATTTAGAAATGTAAGAGTTGTTGTTGACTCAGATCACAAGTCTATGAAAGTTAACAATGACTTCAAGCAGCTTAAGTTAAGTTTTATTGATACGAAGAAACAATATGATGCTGTTAAGGTTCCTGTAGACTTAATATCAGAAAATATTGGGAATGTTAATTACTCAATGTTTGATGTTGACACAGGTGAAGAGATAATTTCAAAAGATGGTTATTACACAAAGCTTATTTACAATGGAGAATATTATCATTTGAATCTATATGCATCTAAAAATTACAAGAATAAAAGAGCAAGCTTTGTTTTCTATTATACAGACTATTTTTCTGGTCTTGAAAAACAAATATTTGACAAAAGTTTAATTATAAGGTTTGAATAATGTCTAGACAAGCAGGATCAGCTTCTTTAAGAAGATTACATGTTAATAATTCTATTTTTAAAAAAAAAGGGTATAATAGCAACACGAAATTAACTTCTGTTGAAAGAACAGCGAAAAACAAACATATTACTAAGGATAGTGAAACTCTATTTAACGAGGATAAATCTGAGTACTTTGGTAGAATAGACGATTACGAAGGGCTTTTTACAACTCAACAGCTTGTAAACGTTGATTTTTCTAAATTTGAAAATCACGTATTTTTTGATTCTGCAGTAAGTAAAGTTCATTATGCATACAGAAAAATACTCAATGAATTTCCATATGACAAAACAGAATACGATGTTAATCAGTATTTTCTAAACTTAGATGGATTTACAAAACATATTTATGACAATCACATACCTAAAAACTTAGGATATTTAAGATTTGATGGAAACAATGAAGTTTTCATAAAAGATAAAAATGGAAACTTGTTTAATGATTACAAAGGCGAAGTAAAATCAGGTCTTTTTGATATAAATAGAAACAAGTTTAGCTTTGACTTTTGGTTATATATTGACTCTCAAGCAAATAGTACAGCTTTTGGAACACAAATAATATTCCAGAAAAAAGATGATTCAGATAATGGAATAACAATATATGCAGATAACTTTACTACTTTAGATAACATTAATTACTGCGATTTAAATCTAGTAATATCAAACAATAATAATTTCCATAAGTCTGTTTCGCAAGTAGAGCTAGGAAAATTCAATCATGTTAACTTTACAACAATTATTGTTCAAGGAAAAAGATTTACAAATTTTTATTATAACGGCAAACAGAAAAGTGTAACTCAAGATGGATCTTTAAACGTAAGCGAAAAGCTACAAAATGACTTTATTAAATCTAATGCTTTTATTGGAAATGGATCTAATCACGCAATATTAGCAAATAACACTTTAAATGTGACAAGGACTTCGGGTCTAATAGGTTATATAGATGAATTTAGATTCTTTGTAAATTCTAGAAAAAGAAAAGACATTGTAGTAGAAAAAAATAAAAACATACATTCAGTTCCAGCACTAAATATATATTATAAGTTCAATGAGCCTTCCGGAGTATATACTAATAACAATATATGTTTAGATTCTTCTGGCAAAAAAGTTCACGGGCTAATAAGGAAAAATTCTGGTGGTAGCGCTTGGCAAGAATCAGAAATAAGTGAATATAGAACAAAAGACATAAATATTGATACACCAATAAAGTATGAAGTATTAAATAAATCACCTGTTATATTTCCTAATTTTTCCAATACTTTGCTAAGCCAAAAATCTTTATTAGAAAATGCAGAAATTTATGATAAACAAAATCCTAACGTATTCTGGAAACTTTTTCCCAAGTATTTATTTGTAGAATCATCTGATAATGACGGTGTTGACAATATATTTGTAACAAAAGAAGAAGTTGCTATAGATCAAACAAACACTAAAGTGTTATTTGGAGTTACTGAACCTGGAAACTCTACGTTGATAAATCTAATTACTATATGGTCAAGGTTTTTTGATCAATTAAAATGCTATATAGATAACATATCTAAGATTATTGACTTAAACTATGACGACTTAAACAATAATAAACAATCTAGCATAATATTGCCAACTGCTTTGTCACAAATGGGATTTGAATTTAAAGAAATATTTCCAGATATTATTCTAGACAAACTGGAAGGTAAAAATTTAACTCATGAAGAAGTATTTAGTCAAAAATCAATTAGACAGATTCAAAACGTATTATGGAAAAGATTTTTAATTAATTCACAAGATTTCATAAGAAGCAAAGGAACAATAAACTCTATAAAATCTGTTTTCAATAGCTTTGGATTAGAACCTGATACATTTGTTAGTATAAGAGAGTTTAACTCTCAAAACAAGCTTAATATGTCTACTTCATTTATAGAAAAAAATAAAGCACTGAAACTTGTAGACTTTTTTGATAATGGTATAATTAATACTTCTGAAACTTTTGACAATGTAAGCGGTTATCCCGCTAATAGATTGTTATTAGAGACACAAATGTATGACTCAAACAATAATATATTTTTAGATTTTACATCTAATTGGTCGTTAGAAGCGTATGTCAAATTTGATCAGCTTAAGCTAGAATCTTACAACAATAAACAATCAATATTTAGAATAGACAAAGAGGACAATGTTAATAGCAAAGTTCCCTATATAAACTTAGTATTTTCTAGAGATAAATCTACAGACATTTCAGGCACTTTTACATTGTATGTTAGGGAAACAAATAATAATAGTCAAATCGTAGCATCTAGCTTGAACGACGTTAACTTGTTTGACGGTAAGTTACATTATATATGCATAAACAGAAAACATTTAACTGATAGCTATTCTCGTTACAATTTGTTTGAGTGCAATTCAGATTTTGGATCTAAAAACAAAGCAATTAATCAAGTTGAGTCTGTAGTTAACATAAAAGATAAAGACTTTTCTATAAATAAACCTTTTGTTAGAACAGGCATTGTCAAATCAGGTTTTTATGATAATGTAGTTACAAGCGAAAATATAAATTATACTAGGTTTGAGGGATTAATTGGCACAATTAGGCTTTGGCAAAAAGAGTTGACAAAAAAAGAAATATTAGTACATAAAACTGATATTTCCAATTCAGGCGTAGATTCATCAAACATAAAAGATGTTCACGATACGCTGATATTGCATACAAATCTAAGAGAGAAATTAGAAACTAACTCAAATGGATTAGTAGGAATTGATAATAATTATTTTGAGCTATTTAATGAAGTAACAAGAATAAACAATACTGCAAATGATATAAAATCTAAAATATATATAGATAATAATTACTTGACGTTGACAAAAAACATATTTAAGTTAATTGACTATATAGTTCTAGAACAAACAAGTAAAATTGATTATCCAGAAAATTTTAGTAGAGTAAACATAAACTCTTTAAGCAACACAAAGTTAATGGAAGATTATGAAAATTTTAACGTTAATCCTAACTTCTCTACAGAGTCTAAATTTGCAAACTTTGAAGATATAAGATTATCTATAGACTTTTCTGTTTCCAATTTTATTGACAAAGAAATATCAAAAATAATACTTGTAAACGATTATTTTACTCAAAACCTTAGTAATGCTTCATCTTTGTTTGAAGATAGTTACCAAAGTTTACATGAGCTAAGAAATGTATTTTATGAAAAACTTGAAAAAGAGCTAAATATAAAAATACTATACCAAATTTACAAATATTATGATAATATTCTTGAAGACATTCTCTATCAGGCAGTACCTAGCAAGGTTCACTACCATGGCTTTAATTTTGTTTATGAATCTTCGATTGCTGAAAGAAATAAGTATCAATATAGAATGTCTGATAGTAGAATTGGATATGTTGACTTGGAAAGCTATGTAAGTTTTGATACTTATAACAAAAGATATTCTGCAGAATTTAATATCAACGGTTTTTCAAGAAGAAACACAATATCAGATTTGAATCCAGACAATAGCATTATAAGAAAGAGTTGGACATGATTATCGTTAATATCGAAGGCTATCCGTCACATTTATTCAAAGAAGGCTCAGGTTATTTCGTAGAATACAAAAGAAGAAATTCTAATACTTTAAATAGAAAATCAAATAACTATATAAAAAAAGAATCAAATAGTTATACAGTTAGAATGAGTTTCAATGCACTTGATTTTGTAAAAAGAAATATTAATAGTCAAAAATATTCAAATTTTTTCAAAGAAGACAAAGAAATATATATAAAACCTTATAATGATACAAGTAACGAATATATCGACTTACCTTTGAATACTTCTTTTTATAGAAAAAATATTGGTCATTATGACAACAATGAATCACAATTAAATATTGACTTTGATTACTTTAAAGATAGACATAAGTTTGAAACAATAGACTACATAGGTATAAGTGAGTCTGAAATGGGAGAATATCCGCACCCAATCAGATTTAACGATTCAGACTTTTATAGAAGGGGAGCAAGAATAGAAGTTTTTGATAGTGTTAAGAGAATACAACAGTATAGTTTTGGTGTAGACAGCTTAAAAGGTATTAAAGGGAGCTCTTTTAGTAATGGCGTTAATGGAATAAAAGAAAACGTTCATATTAAAAATTATACTATAAAAGATCAAATGCCAAACAGTTTTTTTGAAGATGGCATATTAGAAGGAATACTTTATAACAGTAATGATAAGTACAAAGTTGAATATAACGATCATATTCCTCCTGTGTTAGTAGAAGTAAAAACAAATAGACATTCTAATGAACCTAGATTTGTAACCTTTAATTCTCAGAAAACAGAACCTTTTAAAGATGTAGCTTCTAATAAAAGAGATATTCTTGTAAATAATGATTCAAATTTCTTCTATAATAAATTAAGAGATGAATCTTTAAATGATATATTAATATTAAACAGAAATAATAATAATATTTATGATCTTGAAGAAGAAAAGATATATTCTAAACTAGGAAAAGCTATAGACTATTCAAAAAACACTGGTGAAGAGTCCTTTTTTTATCATGAAAGTATAGACTAATGCCGAAAATAAGAACGAAACAAATTTACAAGTCAAGTGATGGTAGCTTTATTAAAAAGTCAGGTATATTAACTAGATCTTTAAAAAGTGCAATTAAAAAAGAAAATGAATATAAGTCTTTTTTCAAAGACAGCTTTTATCATAATAACCTAGGCAAACATATAAACTCTTTGCCATATAATGACAATAATACTGTTGACTTTATAGAAAAAACAGTAAACAATACATTTCCTGTTGAAGAAGTATATAAATTAAATAACAAGATATTGCATTCACCTAATGAGTTTGATACTTCTAATAAGATTAATAAAATAGTTACTTCAACACACTATAATATGTTTTTAAAAGAAAATTACATAGATGACAATGAAAGCTTGTTTAATGATTCTACAATACTAAGTAGAGATGAGTTAAGTAATAACGAAAAAGAAATAAGAATAAATCTAAGTTTTTCTGAGCCTTGTAGACTTTCTTTTAATAAAGACAGTAATAGTAATCAAGCTGTAAACCTTGACAATACAAATTATAACTGTATTAATGCTCCAACTGTATATTATAATTTTGCAGACAAAAAATGGGACTATTTAGGTGACATAGAAAAGAACTATTATAATTCAATAACAGATTTTAAAGAATCTCCTATAGCATTTAATTCAATCAATACATCGAAAACAAACAAAATAAGCAATCAATCTTTAGGCTATCCTATTAATACTTTCGGCTTTCCTTTTGATGATAGATATCAAGGTCTAGATAGACATTTACTAAAAGCAAGCAAGTATATAACTAAACCTTTTTTGTTGGAAAAAATAAAAATAAAGTTTAAAGGTTCTAGTAGAGCTGAAACTGATTCAAATCTCAGTCTTTCTATTCTTAACTCATTGAATTTTTTCATAATCAATCAAAGAAAGAATTTAAATAAGAATTCTTTTACTAATCTTAGTTTAGACTCTGGGAGCTTTGACTATTTTACAGTTACACAAGTTTCTGGAAGTGGTGTTTATAATCATAATACAGAATCAATCACTTACAGTGTAGATGAATTTCCAGCTTTTTCTAGCATACAAAATACTGGCAATTCTAGCGAAAGTATAAGTCTAAAAGATACACATGATTCAAATAACACTTATAGCGAACTTTCTTCTTCACAAAGAGAATTAATATCTTATTTAAGTATAGTAAATTTTGCTTCTGGCGGTACTGATGAATCTGCAATGAATATAGACATAGAAAGCATAAGAAATAATTCGGACTATATCCATGAAGATTCATCAAAACCTTCAGATGCAGCTTTTTTTGCAAAGTGCAACTACGACAAAACTATAGAAGTTATAGGTGACATAAAAACTCCTTCATATAATGAAAAAATTGAGAGTTTTAGCAGTTTTAACATCTATCCATTTTCAAAGTATGTTAATAGAACTGGAACAGAGTATAATACAGAAAGATCAGAAAAATCAGACTATACAATTTCTCATGATATAACAACATCAACTGATGATGCGAGTAAAGAACTTAGCATTAGCAAAAATTCTAGTAAGACTAATCATTACGTTCTTTTACCATCAGATGAACTTATTTTAGGGTTTAGTTTTAATCCCTCTATGAAGCTTTTAAGTAACAATAAAGTAGGTAGAGATGTTTATTTATTAAACGATATAGTCGAAGTTTCTCTGATAGGGAATTATTATCAAAAAGAAAAGAAAACAAAAACAAACAGAGTTACTTTCAAAAATAATTCTTATAAAAAAATAAATTATTTTGACAGCGTAAGTAACACAGATGAAGTTGGAATGAACAATATTTACCTGAACAAAGGTGCTTATTATGATAAAAAAATTACCCGCACAATCAATTTGATTGCTCCACTCTTCCCGGGAGGTCCTACAGAGTATACGTTTACCCTCGATAATGTTAACTCAGGAGCAGTTTTTGAAAAACAAAATATTAGTGGTACTACACTTGCAACAATTGCAGCAAAAACTTTTACAAATTTTAAAAAAGCAAGTGATGAAAACGAAGAAAACTTAGACACACTTCCGGAAGGTAGTAAAGACTATACTAATCAATATTTGAGTTATTTTAAGTCTGGAAACCCTAGTAATAGACTAAATTATAATAGATTTTCACCATTCAAAGATTTGGCTTTAAACAAATTATATTATACTGTTATTAAAAAGTTTAGAGATAGTTCTTTTAATGAAATAACATCAACAAAGTCTTATAATAGCAACAAGTATTCTATATTAGATGTTACATTTAAAGAATAGTAAATTAGTTCAAAGAATTTAATTAGATTTAATATTTAGATATACTAAGATAAAACTAGGACTTTTAAATGGCAGGATTTTTAGATAAGAAAAAAAGGTTAATAGACTACAAATTAACTGAACATGGTAGAAGTCAATTATCTACAGGTGATATTAGATTTAAGTATTATGCATTTACAGATAGTTCAATAGTCTATAACAAAGAGCTATCTGTTTTAGATTCATTAATACCTAACATTCCAGAGTCAGAATTTTTTTATTTACCTACTGAGGTTTCTACAGATCCCGGGATGTACTACAATCCAGAATTTTACTTGAGTAACGAAGCTATATACGACAATTATGAAAATGATTCAATTTTCAACTTTACAAGGACACAAAAAACATTTGCAGAAAATTTTTCATCTAGCGAATATATTTCTGACAGGGTTCTTGCAAACAAAAACTTAGATAATAACAGTTTAACACTAGAAAGCTCTGATTTACCTGATTCGTTTGATTTTATAGACGAAACTTATTCTAGGAAATATCCAACTGTGCATTATCTAAAAGAAAACGTAGAAAATTTACCAGAAGTAAAAAAAGACTATAGATTTTCTAATTATTTAAAGTTCAAGAGGTTAGACCCTATAGATTCACAAGGAAATATTTTAGGATCACAAAGCGAGGATGGATTTGTTACAGACAGCTCACCTAGAAATCCTATACATTTCATCTACAAAACACTAGATTTTAAAAATGAAATATTTATAGGTGATGAAAGAGAAGATGCCATAGCTAAGGTAGTTAACTTACTTTCAAAAAATAGAGACAAGTTATTCTATTTAGATTATAATCTTGATAATTCTTTCTCTAGAGCAAATGACAATTATGTGTTTGAAATGCACAAAATAAAAGATAATAATTTAAGTAAACTACCTTTTATAAATCTAGGTAGAATATTTGATAAATTCAATCAAAAATTTGTAAAAGTTTTCTTGATTGGAAAGTTTATTAAAAAAGAAGTTGTTAAAGAATCTTTTAACTTAGAAAACAATACAACTATAGTTGATTTATCTAATGATTACTATTTTGTTAATTTATTTACGTTGGTGATTGAATAATGTTAAAAAAAGCAATAAAAGGTCAAGTAATAAAAAATATTAAAAAAGAAGATGCTTTTAAAAGCGGCAATGTTTTTTATTTACCTATAGAAATACACAAACCTTCAGCTGAATTTTTTGATGTTGAAAGCTTGATTGTTTCTTACATTCCGGATACATTCATACAAAATTACACTACTGTATCTATGTTAGAAAGCAAAGAAAACGAAGGTTTTAAAAAAAGTGCTAAACCTCTGTACGTCAATTCTAAATCTAAGAATTTAAATTATTTCGATGAAAAAGATATAGAAGAATTTTCTTCATCTAACAGACTTTATAGAACAATTTATTCAAAAAACATAGCATCAACATTTGGTCAAGAAATTTTTCTAGAAGATGCTACACCAATAAATTTTTCAAACAATGATAGCGAAGATATTACAGTAGCTTGTAGATCTAGTATTGACTTGATAAAGCAAAAAACATGTACTTTAAATTCTGAGTCTATGACACCCATAATGACACCTATATCATCACCTAAATCATCACCTAAATCAAATCCAAGACAAGTAAAATATCGATCGGGAGATGCATTGACACTTCCAGATCTCACAGTAACTTTAGACACAGAAGGTTTAAGTAGGAGACTAGACAGGGGATCAAGAGAACTTGATGCATGGACAAGAAATAGAATCGCTAACAGCGCTGATGCTGGTGAGGTGGGAAATACAACAGAACCTAGCATAGACTTAGACAAAGATGAAAACAAAGACATAAGAGAACTATTTAGTGGAAAAGAATCTGATAATTTCCATGTTTGTTTTGGAATGAAAATAAAAGTATATGCTTTAAATAAGAAAGGCGAAGTTGTAGATAAGCTAGAAATTAAATCTATTGCGATAGACAGATATAGTAATAGTACAAATTCAGAAATAGAAAAATCTCTAATGCTTGAAAATAGATTGAGTTTTTTTGCTGAAGATTTTTTAATGGAATTTCGACCTTATTCTTTACCTATACAAACAAATATAAGCAACAATATACCTGTAAATGGACCAATACTAAGCTATAGTAATTCTAGACTTAACAGTATCTTTTTCAATTTTTCAAATATAGAAAGTATTGATGTAACTTTAAGCTCTGACTTGATAAACAAAAATTTTAAAGTAAAAACATTTACTTCTGGCTCAAATAGTCTTGTAGACAGTACATCTCAAAGAGACTTTTCTATTGCTCTATTGGGAAATACAGATTTTGTAGATTTTGTCATAGAATCAAAAAACTATATAGACAACAATAATTTAAGCTTCTTAAATGTTGCTTATAGCTTTAACGTAATTCTAGAAAACAAAGATATTAACATCTTTAATGAAAGCATTATTGACAAAGAATCTATAAATCAAATTTATAACGATATTTTATTCTATAAGTTTGAAAAAGACATAAGTTCAGGCAACGTCATTAACGTAGAAATTGAAAAAATTGATATAAACGTAATAGAAAATATTTACAAAATAAAAATTAATCTTAATACAGAGAATTATTTAAGAGAGCAAATTTTGCAAAACGCAATATCTTTTAACTTTTTTAATTTAACAGGTGAGCCTATCGTAGGAATAGAAAACTTTTACTTTGATGAAAATTTAACAGATAACAACAAGTTGTCATCAAGACTTTTGAGTTTAGATAATATATTTTTTGAAAACAATACTGCAATAGTTTACATTAGAAATCCTAGCGTTGAAAGAGATCTTATAAAAGAATGTGAGTTATTATTTCATTCTGATATTTCGCCTAATCCTATTTCTATTGGAATATTTAAGTCTAAAATTCATAATATTGACTCTTTAGTGACAAATGTTTTTGAAGATTGCGCTTCAAAAATTGGTGATTTAATAAATCCAAAATCTAACTTTAAAAACTACCCTTATGATATAATAATAAACAATATTGACCCAGATGATACTTTTGTATTAAGCATAGGAAAACTATCGGGTGATATTAGTTTTAAAAAAATAGGTTACTTTTCGACATCAACTAATGAATCAGAAAAAGAAAGATTAAACGAAATTATTAACAATACCTTAGTCAAGGTAACAAAATCAATTAAAATAAACAATCTAGAGCTAAATAGAAAAAGTGGCTATTACTTATTAAGCGATCTATGTAAAGATATTGATGATTCTTTAAACTGCAAACTTAATACATCAAGTCTAAAAATATCTGATTTCAATATTAGACAAAGTATATCAAGAAACAGTACGATAAAAAATATATATGACATATTAATAAATGTAAATTCTCTTGAAAGACTTTCACAAATAACCGATGAGTTTAATGCTAAATATGAAGTACTTTTAGATTTTGCTGTATTGGAAAATAATACTGTAGTGAACTTTGGTGAAGATACTAACATTGATCAAAGTAGAGAAAACTTAATTGATTTTATAACTTTTAATAATAACAATTTTGAAATGTCAAGAACTATACGACTAACAGAAGCTATGTTTAGTGATTCGTTTTTTGAAAACAAGTCATCTATGTTTGAAGAAATATATAGACAATCTGATATTTTAGACACAACTGATTATAAAAGCGAAGCAATTTCTCAAATACAAGACTTTGTTTCATTGAGAAGCAATAATGTTAATCAACTGCCTGTTGAAGACAATATATTTACATCTGACATTTCACGTTTGAATGACTTCAATTTTGAAAATGTTCAAGTTTTTTCTTCAAACATTAAATTAAGCAATGTAAATAGAAACTTTTCAATTATAAAAGAAGTAAAAAACGAAAAGCTTTTAGAGATAAGAGGGAACAATATATCTAGGCTAATAAGGAGTTTTAGAAGATATGAAAACTCAACTATATTAAAATCTTACTGTAAGCTAGAGTATAAATTCAAAAACTCTTTACCTAACCCCACTTTCAATATCAATGATATTGAAAGGCGAGGGTTTACAATCTTAGAAAGTGATGATGATAGCAGTTGTATATTTTTATTCAAAGAAGAAGAAGAAAATTCTTTACCGATTACAGTAAATATGCATGATGACTCAATACACTGTGACATAATTAGAGAAAATGAATATTTTGAAAAGTTTTCAAGTAACGACTATTATGATTCTGTTGCCAGTTTAATTGGAAAGCGACTTTCGAGAAGAAGAGATAATACTTCTGAGTCATATCCATCATTAATAGTTAAAAATATTATACTTAGAATTTATATAATTTTAACTATTAATGGAAAGCGAAATATAATGTTGTGCAATGTACCGGTTGAGCCTGATTTGCAAATGAAAGAGTATATTAGATTAAATTCTCCTTCTTTTCAAAGAAACTACTTGAATTTAGATGTAGTTGATAGCAGCAAGGTTATTTATAAGCCAAGCATAATATATAAAGGAAGTACTAGACAATGACTATTAAACTTTTTCAAAGCAAAAACTCGTCTAATAAAATAATTGTTAAAAAAGAATCAAATGATATTTCATTAGCACCAAGTCTCGAGTTATCACAAAACTTGAGTAGTTTGTTTTCTGAAAGTGAAATAAATTCATATAACGCAAATAATAAAATAATAAATAATAACTTTGAAGTAAGTTTGTCGTTAGAAGAATTATCTGAGCCTATCCTGGAAGAAAATGATGAAAACTTTTATCTACATCCTACTGTGTATGATGCTTACATAGATAATCACAAAGTATTTGTTCCTTCTAGCTTAAGCACTTTATTGTCTAAGTCACTTAAGAGAACTAATGATTTAGAAATAAATATACTTTCACACGAAATAATACATTTATCGTCAAAAGCCGGCACTTTTGATTCAAACATTACTTTTTTATATCAAGACGACATAGAAAATGAAACTTTTTTAAAATTAAAACTGGGAATGATTAACAAAGTAGAGTCTATATGCGATAGATTTTTTAAATTTGTTGACCCATCTATTCACAATGATTTAGCAAGTAGTAGCTATGACAATTGTCTGAGTATATATGACAATCTTGACAATTTAACAACGTTTTCTAATAAATTAGAAAAAGAAATTAACTATGGTAATATAGCAGAAAATTTTATTACTTCTGGGCATAGCAAGATTAACGGGAAAATATCTAACTTAACGCTAGGAGTTCATGAATCTTCTTTGTTTTTTACTGGCAGCGACGATGAAAGATTGCTAGATGAACAAACAACTAATGAAACATCTTTGTTAAGTGTAGATGATTTAAAGATATTTTATGAAAAAATATCTGGCTTTAAAATATCTAGAAAAAATATAGAATTTGACGAGAGTTTTTTAAATTATGAAATATTAAACTCAGATAGACTAGTTGGTCAACTAATGCTAAATTGTGGTGTGTCAATGTATAGCTTATATCCTAATATTGACAATATTAGCAATAATGATCTTGAAACAAAAAGAATTAAAGTTAATTCAAATGCTATGCAAAGATATCCTATAATTCAAGTTTATAATTTGAGTCCAAACTCTGATATGTTTAGAGGTAATAATTATGATGTGTTGGGTATTAATGGTAGTTCATTCAACTCAAATATTTTAAAATCTTCACTATCAGGGCAAAAAATTTCATTATTTGATGATGACTTAGAAGATAAAAGATTAATTATTAAAAATCAAATGCCAGTAAAAGTTGATTATTCGCAAAAACGTAGTTTCTATGGCACTAAATTTAAAAGACAAAATAATTTTAATAACAATATTTTCAGTTTTACTATAAAATCTGGTAATAGTATTAGACTTTATGAAAATATATTCTTTGACGTTAAATCTAGTTTTGATCACTTTACACCAACATTCATTCAGCTACCAACGAGATGGATAACAAACCATAGTAGATCGGAAGACAGTGCTAACAATGTTGCAGAAGTTACAGGAGACGATGCAAGTTTTTTTAGAAGTTTTAGCAGTTATAATTATGAAAAAAACAAGCAGGAAATAACTAATGTTTTTAAAGAAAAAATAAAAAAAGATAGCGAAGACAATTCTACTGCTAGAGCTCGAAATAGCATGATAAATGTTATATTCGACAAAATGTTCGCTAATACTTTAGCTAATAGATATCTTGACAATATAAAAAAATTTACTAATATTTATCCCGCTAATGAGTTAACTTTCGCCGGCGGTTTTCTTGAAAGCTATCATAAACATTACAACATCACGAGAGAAATAGACAGTTCTTATAGTGATAACTTTGAAGGCCCACATAGCAATGAAAAAGGTTTGTCTTCAGAAGAAAACTTGATGGATGCTTTACAAACAGGTTCTTGGGCAAGTGAGTACAATGAATCTATTGCAGATATTTATACTAACGACTTAAACAGCGATAATTTCATAAGCGACTCTTTTGTTTTCTTAGCAAGTAATTCGTTTTTAAGCAAGAAAGAGCTAAACAAGTTTTCTTATGAGAGAGAAATATTTTCTGAAAATAGACAAAGCTCAAAGTATATTAAAACTTTTTCCGAAAAGCTTCTCAATGGAAGAAATTCTAGCGACAACTTGAAAAATATAACCACGATTAATAGTAGTGACACTAATGACTATATAATAAAAATAGCATCTAGCTGCAATATTGCAAGAAGAAATCTTGCAAGCGCAGAAAGTATAGATAAATTTAACGATTTTGTTAAAAAAGCTAATAGTAAAATTTCTCAAGGAGAAGAGTTTGCTTTTTTATATGATGATATTGAAGAAACCAGCTTGGATACTTTTGAAAATAGCAAGTTTATATCAAAAGGTTTAGTTTACAAAAATAATTTTTCAAAATCATTTGATAGAAATGTAAAAAATACAAGCAAAGTTTTCTCTGATTCTTTTAATGAAAGACTAGAGGATCAAGATCACATTTTTAGTTCAAAAGACTACAGAGAGTTTTTGTCAAAGTACTATACAAAATCATTTTTTAGAAATAAAAAAAGCTTATTGTTAAGAATGATAAGAGACAATATCGATATTTTTTCTACAAACAACAGTTTTTATACTAATAAAGAGTATTTTGCTTTTGATATTTTATTGGCAACTTCTCTTTCTAATGAATCAAATTTAGATAAAAATTCCAATATTGAAAATGTAAAATTAATATTGAAAAATGCAATAATGAACATGTCAGGAGTTGATCAACAAGTTTCATTTTTGAAAAGTCAACCGGTAGACAATATTTCATTTTTTAATAAAAATATTAAAAATAATCTTGCTAGTAATAGCAAAGAATATGAATTAAGTAAGTTCTTAAAGAAAGAATTTAAAAAAGAGAGTATTGATAAAGTAATATCTAGTATTTTCAATAAAGATACAATAAAAAATCAAGAAAATTTTATAATAAGAACAACTGCTAAGAAAGATTTAACAGTAGAAGATTTCAGTATGACAAAACAGAGTATAAACATAAAAAATTCTGAGAATTCTGACAGTGCTGGTGAATTCAAAAACATCCCCGGGTATTTATGTACACTAAAATTCCCGTTCATAGTTAAAAAACATGATTTTTTTAAAGATAATGTTTTAGGAAAAATAAAGTCAGCTATGTACATGAGTGATATTCTTTTTGGTGATGACGATAACTCATATACTTCATTTTACAGAGAATATTTGAAAATATTGACAAAGTCGGCTTATAATCATGATATATTTTTTGACGAAAATAATACCGGTATTGTTTTTTACAAATCTGAAGGTGATGAAAAGATAATTGGCGGCTATAGTTTTAATGATGACTTAATTCAAAAAGGAATAATTGCAAATTTGAGCTATTTTGATTTTGATTTTACAGAAAATTCTGGCAGTTTTATAGAATTAGCTGAATTTTTTAAGTCTACATTATTGAGATTCGTGCCAGACACCGGTGAGTCTACATTATTTAGATACCTGCCAAACATCGGTGAGTCGACTCTAGAGGAGCTAGGTTTTAAGATCGATCTAAATACAGGATCTTGGGATAATTTAGTACTAGAAAATAATGAAAAAATCCTTTCAGCTTATACAAGTAATAATTTTAAAATACCTTATAGCTATTTTTATTTAGCTAGTACACCGGGTACTTTTTCAAACAAGATAACTTCGTTTGCTGAAGATGTGTTGAAAGTTTTCAAAGTTGATTTTAGCAAAATGAATAACATAGGTGATATAGATAGCTTTGTAGACAATAACAGCTTTTACGTAAGACTATTACAAGATTCTTTAGAAGCATTTTCCAGTATGTTTGTTGAGTCATATAATATTTTTAATAACTTGCTTGTTGATGAAATTAAAATTAATCTTGAAGACAAAGACGAAGAAAAAAGTAAAGCTTTTTTCAATAACATAGAAAACTTTTACAGCTTCGATAATACTTCGATTAGAAATAAGATAGTTGACGATCTTAAAAAAATATACAATGACAATATAGCAAGTCAAGGAAATTTTAAATATCAAGATAAAGAATTAGAAACCAGCTTAATAACAGATTTAGATGATAGCAATTTAAAAGTATATACTGGAAGATATGTAAAATTAAAAGAAGTCATGAGAGTATTAAGCAATAGTGATATTTCTGAAAGTATTTGTCATGATTTGATACACGGATATTTTTTAAATTTCGAAAATAACTTAATCAATGCCGGAGAAAACACTTTAGAATTAGATCAGTCTATGGACTTTATAAGCAATGAATTAGACAACATTAGTCTAGATATATTTGATAATTTTAACAATCTGATTGGCAACGAGTTTTACCAGAATAAAATTTCAAAAGATTTACAAGAAATAATCTACTATAAAAACATTTATAACGAAACATTTATAAGAAACAATACTTTTAACACAATAGCAGAAAAGTATGATGAGGGTAACGTTTTTAATCATAGAAAGTTATTAGCTAGTAACATGTTTAAAAAAGCATCTGACGGTTGTGGAGTTATTTCTCGAGATATTAGTAGTTACGATACATTTGGTGTTAGCACTAGCGGGATCGCTTTACGCAGGGAAATTGAATCAAACAAAAAAATAGATATAATAAGGTTGCCTATTGATTACGAACTTTTAAGTAAAATAGGAGAAAGAGGAATACTGGAAATTTCAATTTTGCCTATTAACGTAAAGTATCCTGAAATTGAGTATGATGAGTTAAAGTATTATTACACTCCCTTTTTAACAGATGTTACTAGTAATTTCTTTTCTGATTCAGGAATATCTACTGGGAACTATTTAGGATTTTACAATGATGCACAAAAAATATCTAATCGTTATAGCGTAGTTGATAAAAGAACAGCTTTAAATGAAGTTAAAAATGTGCTTAATGATTCTTTAAGTCGAAGTGCTGAAATTTCTGGTTCACTTAGAGCAGAAAAAGTTGAAAAAGTGGCAAGAAAGCTAGTTGATGATTCAATTATGTCAAGTGCTATTAAATCTATTAACTATGTAAGCCAAAAACATTTAGATGAAAATGTAAAACTATCAAGTGAAGATACAGAAAATTTAATATCAGGACAGACTATAAGTATGACATCTTCTCTTACAGAAGACGACTTAGTAAAGATTTTTGATACGTACAGTATCAATGAATTTGAATTTATAAGTGACGATAGAAATTATTTCAATTTAGATAGTAATAAAAATATATTAGAAAACAATGATTTTTACAAGAAATTTTTAATTGAAGTAGATAAAGATATTGCGAGTACTGAGATGATTAAGTGCTTGTTGCCTAGTGTATTTTACGATATTCACAATATCAAGATAAATAGAGATGACTTTAAAATAAATGACAGTGAAGAAGTAATTGAATATAGATATGGAAGTAACGTTTTAGAAGATGAAAATGTTGACAAATGCTTTACGTATTATGTAGGTGTAAGGATTTTATAATTGAATATTGATACTATAAAAGATTTAGTTTTTTCATTGTCTTACGGCAAAAAAAGAAATCAAGAAGCAAATTTTTCATTTATATATAATCTATATAATGAAAATGAAACTCAAATTCCTGATGAGTTTATAATGAATACCAATAACGTATCTAAAAATAAATTTATTAGAATAGAGCTTGAAAATACTGTAGAGGTTTTAGATAGTGAAGATTTTTCTGAAGTTGAACAATTAAGATTTATAGACGAGTTGACAGATCGTGATTTATATGAATCAGAGCGTGAACTTTTTAATAAAATTGATAATTTAATACCTACAAGAAGGAGTCTAGTAGTAGACTATAAGTTTAATGAAATAAAAAATTATTTTAAAATTAACAAAAAATCTGATGCTGATATTGAAAAAGATACAATTTCAAGGATTAATAGATCGAACAACTTATCTATTCTACCTGTTAATCAATATATTGAAAAATTTGAAAGAAAAGAACTTGTTGAAAATTTCAACTACAATAATATCACTGCTTATGAAGATATTGTTACTAGTGAAAAAATAATAGAAGCTAGAAACAGTAAAGATAACTTTATATCAAAGTTCGAATCAGGAAGCATTTTTCCTGGTTTAATTCCTTTATCTACAAGTATTAATACAGGTGATCCAAATTTATATGCTAGATTGAATGCTGTATATTGTGGAAGATATTTGGAAAAATTTGCTTTAGAAGAAAATGGAAAATATAAATTTTTATGTTCTAGGTTTTTTATAAATGCACCTCCACATAATATTGACAACTCAATTGAAGATGAAGCAATAAAATATGGAAAAACATACAGATATGTTCATTACAATGTTTATCTATATACAGCAGTTGATCCTAGTGATAGATTTGTATTAAACCATTATTTGCTATGTGACTATCCCTATTTAAGCAACGATATCATATGTAAGGAATTTAATATTCCACCTGCGCCTGTAGCACTTAAAGCTTCTTATAATAAAAATAGTAAAAAAATGATGTTAAGATGGCAATCTCCTACTAATTACGAAGGAGATGTTAAAGGATATCAGATACTTAAAAGGTCTAGTTTAGACGAGCCATTCAAGTTAGTTAAGCAACTAGAAGGTCATTTACCTACAGATTTATATGATTTCGTAGAAAGCGTTAGAAATTCTGACAAGATAAAAACTCCTGGAAAAGTTGTTACTTCTTATCATGAAGAAACTTTTGATGTTAATAAGATGTCAATATATGCTATAAGATCAATAGATGCACATGGTATGATATCTAGCTATGGAGAACAAATAGGTGTATATTATGACATGCTAAGAGATAAACTTATAACTAGTTTAGTTGGAAGATCAGGTGCTGATGTACTATATCCTAATAGCACAGTACTAAATAAATCTTTATTTTTTGAAAATCTAATAGATATTGTTGATAATTTACCTTTAGCTGAACAGCCTAAAAAAATAACGCTTTATGTTACTCCTGATTTCTCATGTATCACTACGAAAAATGAAGAAGAAAAAATTATAAATGATGGTGATGAGTATCAATTTACTTTTATGAACTTAAATGACAACATTTATAGAAGTGATAAATTTACAATAAACAATTTTGGTTAATATTATTTAATATATATTTATAAATAAAAGAAGGAGATTGACATATGGGATTTTTAAATCACGCGACAAACAATGTTATAATTGATGCTGTTTTAACTGACAAGGGTAGAGAGTTGTTGTCTAGAAATGATGGCTCATTTAAAATATCTAGATTTAGACTTTCAGATGACGAGGTTGACTACTCTGTAATAGAGCAGTATGGTATACCTTTAGGCAAAGAAAAGATTGAAAAAAATACACCTATATTTGAAGCATTAACATCTGAGAATTTAGCATTAAAATATCCATTAATTACTTTAGACAATAATACGCAAGTTGTCTATGCTTATCCTGAGATTGTGCTAGATGGTACAACTTTGCCAATAAGCATTACAACACATTCAGAATCTCAACCTAATAAAAAGGTTGCTATTGTTAACATTAAAACATCAATTAATCAAGATGTTGACTTTAATCTTAATAAATCAAGACTTGTAGATGAGTTTTTTAAAGTTAAAGTTTTTAACAAGCTTCTTAAAGTAACAAACGCAGATTCTGTTGATAATATAGTTAATAGTAGTGATATTACTACATTCAATGTTCTTGCAAAATCTAGAGAGTCTACAAGAGAATTCAGGGGTCAATCTGTAGCAAAAATTGAAGTTATTGCTGCTGGTATTACAAATGACAGTAGTTATAGATATTATTCTCTGGCAAGTGATAGAACTACTATTAAAACACAAATACAAATCATAGGAAATAGAACTAATTCTTCATTGATAGTCCCTATTACTATAACTAGTCAACAACTTTAAAAAGAGAGATAAGAATGACAGAACTGACTAATACGTTTTTTAAAATTAATGATGCAGATATTATTAGAAAAACATCACAAGTAAAACAACTAGTAGATATCTTGCAAGTAGATGTTGCCAGTGTCGATGACGATGATGCACCAAGTAGCAGTAATAATACTAAAACAAGAAAGAAATATGAAGTATTTGTATCAGGAACTGGCGCAAATGCAGTAACTAGCTCTCTTTTTCAAACAATATTTGATCAAGATTATACGACACAAACGTCAAACGAGTTGTTTGATATAGCAATAGGATGTTATGATGGAAGTAAACTAGTTTCTGATGCATCTACTGGAACTGACAGTAGTGGTAAAAGGCTTTTTCCTAACACTGTTCTTATGATGAGAGAGAAAATCAATATTTATAAGCAATATGCACAGACTTTACTTGGAGATTCTAGTAGTTTCTTTACATCACCATATGAATCAACAGTTTCTTCAGGCGATAATCCTCCAGAAAGAATTGACGAAGCAATATTTCTAAACGTTAAGCGACTTTTTGCAAGAGACAGTATTGTAAAAGAGCAATTTACAATGAAGTTATATAAAAACCCAGGGGCGGGTACAAATATTGGAACTCCAGCAGATTCAGCAAGCTCAATAACTATAACAGACTCAGGTGCTAGCACAAGTTTAAGAGTAACAAGTCAAGCTGGTAGCATTGGGACATTAGTAGAAGGTGCAAATAATGTAGGATTAATATTTTATGAAAAAGGCATTGTAGTATTAGATGCAAAAAAAGTATTTAACGGAACTGTCAACGTAAAAGGCAACATACCAACAGTTAGTGGCGGCAATGATACAGCTTTTGATGACAAGCTTTTTCCAAACTTATGGGCTACTGGTTCTATTGATACTATTGTTGATCATATATGTAATACAAGATTCGGCAGAACGACAAGCACAGCTATGGGTTTTTTAAATCAAACAAACATTAACTCTTCTATTTACGTTTGTAGAGTTGCTCCGAGTCAAGCAAACTATTCTAGAAATCCAACTTATACAAATTCTGACGGTACTATTAGAGTTATTGATGGTTTAGATAATAGAGGTGCTGATCCTTTCTCTTATATTACTACGATAGGGTTGTATGATACTAGCAACAACTTGCTTGCAGTTGCTAAAACATCAAGGCCTATTGAAAAAAATCCAGAAGTTGACCTTTCGATTAGCGTGAGAATAGACTACTAACATGACAATTAATATTATTGATAAAAAAATGATAGTTCAAAATAAAATTGAACTTCACCCTTCAATAAACTACGTTTCAGCATCTTCAGATTGCAATTTTTTAGACAGACTTGAAATAACTCAAGCTGGAACGTATGGGTTTATAAATTCTACAAATACAGATATAAAAGAGTATAAAGAATATACTGTAGGTAGTGATGCACATGACATCACTAGACAAAGACAGTATAATGTTAGTGATGCTTTCGTAAGAGATACTTCAGTTAGTTTATTAACAAAAATAACAAATTTGAAAAGTAATATATTAGCGCTAGAATCAGAGCTTAAAACTAAATTAGTTCCTGAAACTAGTAGAAATAATAATTTTATTACTAGTTTTTGTGTTGACAAGGGTGTTCAATTTAATACAGCAGGAAAACACCAGTTTGAAGTAGAAAGAATTGAAAAAGAATACTTGATAGATAGTCAAAGCTATAGAAAAAAGCTTTCTGTGCTTAATCTGTATGAATTCTATAGAGAAAACATAGAACATAATAGTTTTCATGATCTAAGCTGGGGATTTAAAAACTACAACTCTTTAAACTTTTTCAATATATATGAAAATATTAATAGTAAATTTTCTAATAGTATAACGCATAAAAATTGTCTAATATATCCTAATCTGCTTAGTCAATCAAAACAAACTTACGACTTTACAGATGCAAAAGATTTTTCAATTAGTTTTTATATTAATCCAAAAAGAAAAAATAAAGATGCTTTTCATTATAATCCGGGTTGTATAATTAATATCCCGGGTATAGTTTCTGTATATATTGTTAAAGGTACAAGTGTAGATGAAAAAGGTCTAACTGATAAGTTTAGAATTTTAACTCAGACAGGAGAAAAAACTTATGAAGCTTTATTTAATACAGTTGAATCAAGTAGTTTTGATTTTACTGACGAAAGTGAACAAAGCGCAGGATTAAACTATTTAAGTAAAGATAATATTCTTTCTCATAATAATTGGCATCATGTTGCGCTTGCCTTTAGAAAAAATACAGTAAATAATTCTACAACTTGTTATTTTGAAATATTTGTAGATGGTGTTCTTATTTCTACACTTAGTGAGCAAGATAATGTTTTTCTGCAGCAATCAAATAACAGCTTTATAACAATTGGTAATAAGATACTAGTAGAAAAAGCAGACATTAGTGACTTTGTTCTCAATGCATTTTCCAAAGACTTGACTAATGCAGACGATAACCTTGGTCCTTATGTTAAAAAACATATACTTTTTGGTAATCAGATTGATTCTGTTTTAAACGGAGTGAGTGATCCAAGCAAAACATATGATTTTAAAAACAATTTAAACGATAGTAATTCTAGTTATATTAATGAAAATACTAGTATGGCATTAAATGCAGAAATTTGTGATATTAGATTGTACAAGCAATCTTTGGACGCTGAAAAAGTTTTAAATATTACAAAAAAAGGTATTAATAGTATTGATTATGAAAAAGATGAATACGATCTTATTTTTTACTTGCCTGTATATTTTAAGTCACAAAATGTCAAAAGACAGGGTCTTGTTAACTTAAATGCACCGTATAGAAAAACAATAGACAATGATATATCAGTACCTGTTGATGAATACCTCGAAGGTAAATATATATATAACAACGTTGATCAAAACGTTGATGAAAATAATTTCAAAATAAAAACAGAAAATATATCTTATAATTCTGCAACTAATCCTTTCTTTTTTACATTTACAGGCGGTACAGAAGTATCAGCTGAGCATTTTACTAGAGAATTTGTTTTTAATACTCAACCCAATATAGTTATTGGTGGCAATATAAAAGAAGATTCTTATCAAAATTGCTTTTTAAGTAAAGCTTCTTTTGTTTTAGATAATGCAGATTTTAATAATAAAATAAAAGAAGGCAAAACAGCTGATACTTTTTTGCTCGATATATATAACGAAGCTTCAATAGATAATACAATAACTATAAATAGTCTTAAAACAAATGCTGATATAGATCATCAAGTAGATACTATTATTTACAAAAATTATATGATTTTACCAAGCGACAATGGTCTTCAAGAGCAGTTTTATAATAACGATGTTTTTAAGTATAATTTAGAAAGTGATTATCTAGATATACATAAAAATGATGTTGGAGAGATAAATTATGACTTTGTTTCTCTAAACAACATAAAAAAAGATTTTAATTTAAAAAGCTCAATTAGTGCTAGGCTTTTAACAATACCAGAATATTACAATAGAGATGAACTGACGCCTTTAGAAGAAAGAAGAGAGTTTTATATAACTAATAGCAATGTTTCTTTTATTAATGAAAAGAGATTCAATGAGTTCCCAGATAAACTGAAAAATATATCTTTGAATAACTATCATAGTGAATTTAATCTATCATTTGTTGATAATGTTGTTTCGTCTAATATTAGCGCATGGAGAAAATCTGAGCTATCTCTTGCTAGCAAATTAGATTTAAATGAATCAGGCGACTTCTATAAAACATTTTCTAATCCTGCACAAAGAAGTTATTATTCTAGCCATGACAATACAATATCACAATTGGAAAATTATGATCAAAAATTAATTGGTCAAGAAAGTTCAATTATTTACTGGAAAGCATATAGTCCTTTATGGCAACTTGAGGAAGATTATAATGAAAACTCTAGTACTATTTTCTGTATTTCTACACAAATTTTCAATAACAAAATTAAAAAAGAGACTTTTACTATTAAGGATGTTGATCTGCCACTATCTTCTGGAGTAAGTTTATTTTTTAAAGATAGTAGCTTAGGCACAATGTATAGATGTGATAGTTTAACAAAGAGCGCTGAATGGAATACCTCAGGACATGTTCTATATAACGAAGGTATTTGTACATTATTACATCCTAGTCTTTATAATTTTGGTTTGACAAACTTTAAAATTGAAGCAAAGTCTCATGCTTCATTAAATGTTTTTGAATTAAACTTGCCTGCTCATGCTGGAGAAACTAATTTATCTAAAAACAAGTCATATATTGAAGATTTAAGAATAGATAACTCTGCATTTAACTCTGACGAAGATTTTGTTTATATTACAGATATAGACATTCACGATGAAAACTTAAATGTTGTAGCAAAAGCTAAATTAGCTCAGCCATTTCCTAAGAAGAACAGTGATAATGTGCTATTTAGAGTTAAAATGGATTTTTAATTAATGCAAGAAATAAGTTACATAGGTTTAGATATATCTACTTCAATAATAGGTATTTGTTTTTTAGATAGTAATAGTGATTTAGTTTTATTAGATAATATTAATTTAAAAAAGACTAAATCTATGTTTAGTAAATCTGAAATTGTTAAGAATAGATTAATAGAATATAAAAATAGTCTTAAGTTTACAAAAAATATTAAAATATCTATAGAAGCGGCATTCCAATCTTTCAGCGCTGGATTCTCTTCAGCAAAGACTCTTTCTCAGTTAAATAGATTTAATGGTATTGTATCTTACTTAGTATATGATGTATTTAGTATTGAACCCTTATATATTAATGTTAACAGCGCAAGAAAAAATTTACAAATAAAAATTGACAGAAAGTCAAAAAATTCTACAAAAGAACAAGTATTTGAATGGGCAAGAAATAACTTAAATAGTGAATTTAATTGGCCAGAAAAAATATTAAAAAGTGGTCCTAATAAAGGTCGTGTAAAATTTGATGAATCTTGTTATGATATGTCTGACGCATTTGTAATATGTAAGGCATTAATTTTCAATGAAGAATCCAACAATAAATGATAAATTATACTTTCTAGAGAGTTTCTTAAAAACTAATCTTTCTAATGATGGTCTTAATGTATCTATATGGTGTCCTTTTTGTAGACATAGTAATAAAAATAAGTTAAAGCTAGCCGTACACTTAGAAAAAAACTTCTATCACTGTTGGTTATGCGACAAAAAAGGCTCTAATATACCTTTTTTAATATCCAAGATATCTAAAACAAAATCATGTGAATCTGAAAAGTATTTTAAAAAGTACACTAAGAAAACTTTCGATTTAGGCTTAGATATAAATAGTCTTTTTGGAGACTATGTTATCGAAGAAGATGACATTGATATAGTTGAAATACCAAAAGGCTTTAAAGTTTTAGCAAATGCCTATAACGAAATAGATCCAGATATTAGAGATGTTTTTAGATATGCTATAAAAAGAGGCGCTAATAAACATAAGTTCTGGATGTTAAGACTAGGCTATTCTAATGATAAAGATTTTAGAAGATCATTGATTTTACCATCTTTAGATGAAAAAGGAAGTATAAATTTCTATACAGCTAGGAAAATAGATGCAGACAGCAGTAATCCTTTCAAATATAATAATGCTAATATTAAAAAGAAGAACGTAATATTTAATGAGCTTAACATAGACTGGACTATACCTTTAACTATAGTAGAAGGTCCATTGGATCTACTTAAGACTAATGACAACTCTACTTGTTTACTAGGGTCTTCTTTGACTAAAGACATGAAATTGTTTAAAAAAATAGTTGAAAATAAAACTCCAGTTTATCTTGCACTTGACAGTGATGTTTATTATAAGACGCTAAGAATTGCTGATCTTTTATATGAGTATGATATAGAAACATTTATAGTAGACACAAGATCTGCAGATGATGTAGGTGACATGAGAATAGATCAATTTGAAGAATTATTAGAAAAAGCTAAACTGTACGAAAAAGAAGATACATTGCTATCTAAGATATCGAGCTTGTAAAGGAAACTATGTCAATAAAAATAGCACACATTTCAGACATTCATTGGAGAAGCTTAAAAAGACATGATGAGTATAAAAATATATTCGTCAAATGTTTAAATAAGCTAACAAACCTAAAGCCTGACGTTATTTATATAGGAGGAGATATTGTACATTCAAAAACACAAGGTATATCTCCTGAAATTATTGAAAATTTAACTTGGAGCTTTAACGAACTATCAAAAATAGCACCACTTCATATAATATTGGGTAATCATGATGGTTTAATACTCAATACTGATAGACAAGATGCTATAACACCTATAATTAATGCTATAGATAATAAAAATATATTTCTTTATAAAAAAAGTGGTGTATATTCTACTGGTATTAAAGGATATGATTGGTGTGTTTTTTCCTGTTTTGATCAGGAGAACTGGAATAAAGTAAAGCCTTCTGAAGAAAATATTAATATTGCATGTTTTCATGGTGCTGTTACAGGATCAAAGACAGATATTGATTGGGAGCTAGAAGGAGAAGTAAAACTAGGTATGTTTGATGGATATGATTTTGGTCTATTTGGAGACATACACAAATTTCAGTACTTAGACAAAGATAAGCGCGTAGCTTACCCAGGATCTTTAATACAGCAAAACTATGGTGAAGATATCAAAAAGGGCTTTTTGTTCTGGGATATTAACAATAGATATGATTTTAAGTCGAAACTAATTACAATAACCAATCCACATCCATTTGTAACAGTAGAATGGCAAGGAAACGTTGAAGAAACAATAGCTTTCTGCGCTAAAGTAAAAAAAGAAGCTAGATTTAGAATAAAATCAGAATCAAGTATTTCTCAGGCTGAAATAAAACTTTTACACTACTACTTGAAACATGAAAAAAATGCTAAAGAAATAGTATACCAAAATATACAAAGCAAGAGTTTAGAAAAAACTAGCATATCAGAAGATAGAAGTAATATACTAAATATTAGAAACAAATCTGATAGGGGAAGCTTGCTCAAATCTTTATATAAAGATATAGATGATCTAGCTTTTGAAAAACTTGATAGTATATTTATTGAAAATTTAGACAAAATACCGGAAAACTTGTCTTCAACAGAAGGTCAGCGTTGGTCTATTAATAACATGGAGTTTAGCAATACTTTTTCTTATGGTAAAAGTAACTTTATTAATTTTAATAATCTTAATGGAGTCATAGGAATCTTTGGGAACAATAGGTCTGGTAAATCTTCAATACCAGGGACTCTAATGTACAATTTATTCAACACCTCTGACAGAGGTGCTATTAAAAATTTAGATATAGTAAATATTAGAAAAGGAAACTGTAAGTCTAGAGTTAATTTAAGCATAGGATCTGAAAACTATGACATTATAAGAGAGACAATTAAGAAATCTTCTAAGAAAGGTGTAGTTTCGGCAACAACTTCTCTATCACTAAAAAGAAACAATATTAATTCTGAAGAGATTAATGAAACAGAAGAACAGCGACGTGAAACAGAAAAAGTTCTAAGAAAACTAATAGGTACTTCTGAAGATTTTCTATATACAAGTTTTGCTTCGCAAGGAGAAATTAATACTTTTATTAAAGAAAAATCCAGTGCAAGAAAATCAATATTATCAAAATTTTTAAGCTTGGAGATATATGAAGAAATATATAAAAATTCAAGAGAAGATTACATTGTTTTAAAGAGTAAGCTGAAAAGTCTAAAGGAAGAAAACTGGAATGTCACAATTTCAGATCTTAATAAAAAAATTGAAGATATTGATTATAAAGAAATAAAAAATCAAGAAAAAATTTCTATTGCAAGACAGCTAGAAGTCAATCTAAGAGTTCAATTAAGAGACCTAGAAAAAGATATTAAGAAACACCCATCAGGATATACTATAGATACAGCTAACAAAGAGCTTAATTTTTCAAATAACGCTAAAGTTAGAGAAGAAAACTTTATAAAAGATCTAGAGCGTGACATATCAGACTCAAAAGAAAAAATAAGAAAAATCGAGTTATTTAAAGAAAACTACTCTATCGAATCTCTTGAATCAGAAAAAGAAAAGCTAGATAGTTTATCTAAAAATATTACTTTTTTCAAACAAGAGAGGAATTCTCTTACAAGAGAAAAAAATAATAGCTGTAATGAAATAAAAATTTTAGATCAAGTGCCTTGCGGAGACAAATATCAAACTTGTAAATTTATAAGCAAAGCACACAAAGCTCAATCAGAGCTTCCTGATTTAACTAAAAGCATAAAAGAAGTTGAAAGTTCAATATATGAAATCAAAGGCGCGATTGAAAGATTAGAAAAAGAAAACATCAAAGAAAACATCAAAAAGTATAATAATATTCTAAATAAAGAATACAAGCTTAAGATTGACTTAGACGGCTATAAAGAAAAAATATCTGCAAAAAAAGAAAAAATAAATTCTATTAATGAAAAAATAGAAAAGCTATCTGTTTTATCTTTAGAATTGGCTTCTTACAACGATGATAGTATTATTGAAAAAACAGAAAAGCTAAAACAGGATCTAAACAGAGTACAAGAAGATATATCTACAAATGAATCTCTTTCTAGAAAAAGTCAACATGAAACATTTCAGGCTAAAGCTGACATAAAAGAAACTATCAATGAGAAAGAAGAGTATCATAAAGTAATAGATAAATTTAAGTTATATGACATGTTTTCTTTTGCTGTTTCTAAAAAAGGTATACCAACATTACTAATAAATTCTTATTTACCCAAGATAAACAATGAGATTAATAATATTTTAAGTGGAGTAACTTCTTTTAAAATAGAAATAGCTGATGACACAAATAATAATAATTTAAATGTTTATATTGACTATGGTGATTCAAAAAGAATTATTGAATGTGGCAGTGGAATGGAAAAAATGATGGCTTCTATAGCAATTAGAGTAGCGCTAATAAACATTTCTTATTTGCCAAAGTCAGATATTTTTATAATAGATGAGGGTTTTGGGGCTCTAGATGAATCAAACATAGAAGCATGTGGTAGACTACTAAAAAGTTTAAAAAGATATTTTAAGACTATACTAATAATTTCTCATGTAGATTCAATTAAAGATATCGTTGATAAGAATATTGAAATAATAATTAAAGGACAAGATTCATATGTCGAATATAAATGAAGCAAAGTGGTATGAAATTGACAAAGATTTAGAAGAAGCTTTTGTCAATGGCATTAGATTCGTAAGGCCTAAAAATGACATTACATTAAGCTTAGATTGTCCAGTTTGTAAAAACTTGATATGCACAATAGAAGATGTAGAAATGATGAAAAAAGAAGGAGTATGTGAAGATTGCTATACAACTTATTACTATAATAATAAAGAAAAATGGGAAAAAGGTTGGAGACCAGAGATAATTAAATAAATAAATTATAAAGGAAAGTCAAATGGAATACGATTTAATAGCTATGATTGGAAATTGTATAGATAATGTCTATAACAATACATGTGAAGATGGATCTAGAAGAACTGTCGCTAGACTTTTAAACGATAATTGCATGTCTATTGAGTACAGAACTATTTTGAACGTAGCTAGAGAAGAAGATTTGCATATTCAAATGCAGCATATGAAAAAAGAAACAAACGATATGATTTCTTCAAGGCTCAAGACAATAAAAGCTGAATTTAAAAAATCTGCAGGTAGAGCTTTAATAACAAAAAAGACAGATGAAACTGATTCTGTAGAGACTTTAACAGTTAGTCCATATAGCCCTCATAGAAAAATGAAATATTGCTGTAAGTATACATACGAAGTAAAATAAGATGAAGTCTAGAAACGGTCAAATTAGCGAAATCATAAAATGCGGAAAAGATCCCGTATATTTTATGAACAAGTATTTAAAGATACAACATCCAATGCGTGGGCTAATATCTTTCAATACATTCCCCTTTCAGGATGACTGTGTTTCTAGTTTTAATGATCATAGATTTAATATAATACTTAAATCTCGCCAACTTGGCCTATCAACATTAGTTGCTGCTTATGCAGTATGGCAAGCTGCTTTTTACAAAGAAAAAAATATATTAATAATTGCAACAAAGCTAGCAGTCGCGCAAAACTTTATTAGAAAAGTAAAGACTTATATAAAAAGTATGCCAAAATGGCTACTTGTTCCAATTATAACTGCTAATAATAAGCAACAAGTAGAATTTTCAAATGGTTCACAAATTAAAGCTGTACCCACATCAGAAGATGCTGGCCGCTCTGAAGCACTGTCATTGCTAATAGTAGATGAGGCAGCTTTTGTAAGAAACTTTGATGAATTATGGATGGGTCTTTATCCTACGTTATCTACTGGTGGTAGAGCAATATTGTTATCAACTCCCAATGGTGTAGGTGGTCAATATCATGAAATTTATACAAAAGCTGCAAGAAAAGAAAACGCGTTTAATCCTATAAAGCTAATGTGGGACGTCCACCCTGAAAGAGGTGATGAATGGTTTCAGAGAGAGACCAAAAATATGTCGCAAAAACAAGTCTCACAAGAGCTTTTATGCGACTTTGCTTCGTCTGGTGATACATTTCTATCAAGTGATATTATTGAAAAAATAAGAATAATGTCAAAATCACCAATGGAAAAGAGCGGTCCTGGAAATAACGTTTGGTATTGGGAATATCCGATTGAGGGCATAAGCTACGTTCTTTCAGCTGATATTGCAAGAGGCGATAGTGGTGACTACTCAACATTTCATGTTATAAACACTAAAGACTTATCAGTTGCTTCAGAGTTTAAAGGCAAGATTCCTCCAGACCAATTTGCTTCTGTTGTGTATGACATAGCTAAGAGATTTAACAATGCAATAGTTTGTCCTGAGAACAATGCTTATGGATATACAATGTTAGTGAAGCTAGGTGACCTTGGCTATAAAAATATATATTTTGCTTCTGAAAGGGAAAAGTACAGATATATTTATGGTGAAGGCAATAATATAGGAAAGGCTGGATTTAATACTAACAAAGAGTCTAGAGAGAAAATATTAGCTAACTTTGAAGAATGTCTAAGAAATGGAAAAGTAAAAAGTTATTCAAATAGACTTTACTCTGAGTTAAAGACATTTATATGGAATGGTAAAAAAATAACTGCAATGAAAGGTTATAATGATGACTTGATAATGTCTTTAGCAATAGGTAGCTGGCTAGCATGTAACAATTCAGAAACTTATAACGTTCTACAGATTCAACAAGCAGATGCTTTATTAAAAGGCATGGAAGTTAACAATACAAAAATAGATAATACAATACAAAATAAGAATTTTTATCAAAATAAACATAATAGTGTCAATCCGTTTATACCCGTGTATATGCCAGACAGTAGTTTTAGTGGTAAAAAAGAGATATCTCCCAAAAATCCTTTAGGTGATTTATCTTGGTTGATTGGAAAGTAAATAATGGCTAAAGAAAATAATAATCTATTTAAAAAGCTAACAGATCTATTTAGATCTGGTCCTGTTGTAAAAAGAAAAATAAAAAACATAAAGAATATGTCTCACTCAAAGTCTTCGCTTGAAGTCTTTAAGAAGGCACATAGCGATGTTTACAATAGCACGCTCAGCGCTTACGGTTCTTACGATAGAATGGCAAGATATTCAGATTTCTCAGAAATGGAAGCTTGTATTGCTGGTGATACATTAATTGCAACACCGAACGGTTATACAGAAATACAAGAGCTATCCAAACAATACGGTCCAGACGAGGCTTTTATTGTTTATTCTTATGATCATGAAAAAAAGCAAATTGTTCCTGCATTAGGCAAACAAGCCAGACATACAGTTACAGAAATGTCATATAAGATTACATTTGATTCTGGTAAGACGCTTATTGCAACACCTGATCATCGTGTAATGAGAAGAGATGGCACTTATTGTGAAGTCCAACATCTAAAAGTAGGCGATTCAATGATGCCTTTTTATAGAAAAGCTTTGTTCGATAAAGATAAAGACAGTGGCAAGGGTTATCAGTGGATCTATACTATGAACAAAGCAGATTCAACGCTTAATAACGGATGGATATCAGAGCATAGAGTTATTGCAGAGTGGGTTGCTAATAGAAAGATAAAGAATAGCGAACATGTTCATCATAGAAACTTTATTAGAAATGATAATAGACCTGAAAATCTTCAAATTATGGATGCTAAAGAACATTTAGCATATCATGCAAACATTCTTAATGGTAAAAAGTGGGATTACAAAGAAAACTCATCATGGATAGAAAATTTTAAAAAGAATCATTCTAAGTTTATGAAAGAAAACAATCCTGCTGAACGTAAAGATGTTACATTTGCTAAGATTTTACAAGTTTGTGATCGCGATGGATATAACTGGTCACATTTACAAAGAGTTTTTGATTGTTCATCAACAGTAATTACAAATAGATTGAGAGATGCTGGATTTAGTAATTTTACTTATTTTGCCAAAGCATACGATCCTAATTGGAAAAACAACGGGTGGAATAATAAAGGTAATAAAAATCCTAGGTATGATAAAACGCTAACATATCAAAAAATATGTGATGCTTTCAAAGAAGGGATTACATGCAAAGACTTGGCTACTGCTTTGAATACAACATCTTCCAAGATAAACAGTAGAATTAAAAACGAAGGATACAAAAACTTTACGGAGTTTAAAAAGTCATTTGGAAATCATAAGGTTGTAAGTGTCGAGCCATATAAAACTATAGATCTTTATGACTTAACTGTTGACGGATATAAAAACTATGCAACAGACTCTATTCTTGTCCACAACACTCCTGAAATAAGTTCAGCACTTGACATATACTCAGAAGAATGTGTTTCGCCTGATGTCGAAGGACAAGTCTTACACATATATTCTGAAAACAGAATGATAAAGAAGATTCTTAACGAACTTTTTTATGATACTCTAAACATAGACTTCAATCTTGCAATGTGGGTTCGTAATCTATGTAAATATGGTGACTTTTTTCTTTTTAATGATATCCATCCAGAATTTGGTGTTATTAATACATTTCCTATACCAATAGCAGAAATTGAAAGAGAAGAAGGATTTGACCCAGATGACCCAGGTGCTGTAAGGTTCAGGTGGGTAACTCAAGGCAACAGAGTACTAGAAAACTGGCAAATATCACACTTTAGACTTTTAGGTAACGATGCTTTCTTGCCTTACGGATCATCTGTATTAGAAGGTGCAAGAAGAGTATGGCGTCAATTAATTCTTATTGAAGACGCAATGCTTGTTTATCGAGTAATTAGATCTCCTGAAAGACGTGTATTTTACATAGATGTAGGTAATATTCCTCCAGAGAACATTGCAGACTACTTAGAGCAAGCACAGACTTCTCTAAAGAGAAATGCTGTAATAAACAAAAATACTGGTGAAGTAGACTTAAGATACAACCCACTTTCAGTAGACGAAGATTATTTCTTGCCTGTTCGTGGAGGTGATACTGGTACTAGAATTGATACTCTAGCAGGCGGTTCAAATACAACAGCTATTGAAGACGTTGAGTATATCCAAAAGAAGCTTTTTGCTGCTCTAAAGATTCCTAAGGCATATCTTGGCTATGATGAAGATATCGGTGCCAAAGCAACTCTTGCTCAAGAAGATATAAGATTTAGTAGGACAATACAAAGAATTCAAAAAACAATTGTTTCTGAACTTAACAAGCTAGCAATGATTCATTTGTATACACATGGGTACACAGAAGAGAACCTGCTTGAATTTGATTTAAAGCTTAGTAATCCATCGAGCATCGCGCAACAACAAAAACTGGAGTTAATTAGGACAAAGTTTGAAATAGCTGGCCAGGCTCCTGAAGGCTTTGTTGATAAAGAGTGGATAAGAAAGCATATTATTGATCTTAATGATGACGAAATAACTAGAATTGAAAAGGGAAGAGAAAAAGACAAGATAAGAGATATGCAGCTTGAAGCTGTGCAAATTCCTGAAACAGATCAGCTTTCATTCGGAGATGAAAATATTGGTGGTGATGAAGGTGGTGGTGATGGAGGTGGTGGTGATATGTTTGGGGGTGGTGGTGAAGAATCAAGTGGAGGAGGCGATGATGCAGGAGGATTAGGAGATCTATTCTCAGGAGAAATCAAATCTGGCAAGTTAATGTCTGAAGATGAGTTATCTCAATATGATGAGTTAATAGACGAAGAAGAAGTAAAGAAAGACTATAACGGCAACCCAATAAAAGCTTCAAATTCTAGCAAGTCAAATTCTCTTTTTACTGCAGGAGATTTAAATCCAGTTGTAACAGTATCAGGCGCGCAAGCAACAGGTATTCATAGAACGCATGCAGGTACTTCTACTTTAGGGAAAAATCAATCAATTGTAACTTCTAAAGATTTGATGGACAGTATAATGCCTCAGAGTCCAGTAATTAAAAACTTTATTGATAAACAGTTAAATTATAGAATGAGTAAAGACTTGGAAGACATGTCAAATAAGCTAAATATAGGCTTTAGTAAAAATAAAGTTTTATCTGAAGGAAATGACGAAGATTACGATATACTTATAGACGATGATATTTTTGATGGAGAAAGTGTGGACTAATGCCGAGATCACATAATAAAAAAAGAAATGTTGGTATAATTTATGAGCAAATTATCAACTTTGTTTGTGGAAGATTATTAGAAGAAGATAAAAAGTCTGCTGAAAGCGCTGTTAGTATTATTAAGTCTCATTTTAGGCCTAGCTCACAGCTATATAAAGAGTATAAATTATTTAAAGCTTTAGCAACTACTCATAATGTAAACGACCAATTAGCTTCTTCTATTATAAACGAAGCAAAAAAAGCATGTAATAAAATGTTTAACAGCGAAAGCTTAGAAAAAGAGAAATCTTCACTTATAAGAGATCTTAACTATGCTTTCGGAAAAGGTGTTATTTTTGAGGAGAAAGTTAGCAACTATAGAACTTATGCAACAATTCAGACTTTGTTAAATGAGTGGAGAAATAATAGTAACAACTTTGATAAAACAACAGAATATGAAATTAAACTTCATAGTAGTTTAACAAAAAAAGAAGTTTTAAAAGAAAGAAAGATGCCAATTAGTGTTGATCCTTTAACATATAATATAATGAAAGATAAGTTTAATAAAAAGTATATGACTCAATTAAATGAATCTCAGAAAGATATTGTTGGCTCTTTTATTAACGACGAAGAGCAAGTAATTGTAGAGAAATATACTAAATTAAAAGAATCTTGCATGAAAGTTTTAAATAATTACATTAATCGTTGCAATAATTCTATTCTAGTTGAAAAGAACAATAAGATTCGCTCAAAGTTAGTTTCTTTAGATGAAAATGATTTATCAAAAGAAAATCTTCAAAAGTTTTTAATTGTGTCAAAATTAAAAGAAGAGATATTAGGAGAATAAAATGGGTGCACCTAGGTTAATTACAGAATGGGTAAACTTCCAGTATGACCCCCAAATAATAAAAGAGCAAAAGACAGCAGGAAGTCCTTTAATAATGAAGGGCATTTTGCAAAAAGCTGAAACTCTTAATCAGAATGGCAGAGTTTACCCTAAGACTATTTTGGAAAGAGAGATAAGAAATTATCAAAAGTTTATTCAAGAGAATAGAGCATTAGGTGAGTTAGATCACCCAGATTCTTCTGTTGTTGAGCTTAAAAATGCTTCTCACAATATAAAAGAAGCGTACATGGAAGGTAATATAGTTTATGGGACTGTTGAGATCTTAAATACGCCTAGTGGAAAGATTTTGCAGTCATTAGTTGAGAGTGGAGTAACATTAGGTATATCGTCTCGAGGTGTAGGTAGTACAAAGACAGAGGGAAATATGCAAATTGTGCAAGACGATTTTCAACTTATTTGTTGGGATTTTGTAAGTGAGCCTTCGACTCCTGGAGCATTTATGATGAGAGAAGGAAAAGAGGTATCATCTCAGTTTATTAATAAAGTTTTTAACAAAACAGACAGAATAGATAGAATATTTAACGATATATTGGAGTGGAAATAATGGCTGATAATGATCATAATACAAGATGGCCCGCGCCAAGCGTGACAAGTGTACCTGAGTATCAATTAAGCGGATTACCTTATTGCGAAACAAAGACTGTAAATAGCGCTAAATCTAGTTTTACGTTTCCTAGAGTTACAAGGTGGATAACAGTTTCTTCTACGGTTGCAGTAGACATATATTTTACAGCAGCTGGAAATGGCGATCCTCTAAATGATCAATATTATACAGTACCTGCTAATACACATACTCTAAGGCTAGAATTAAGATGCGCAAAACTATATGTAAAAACCACTGCAGATGGCAGTGTAAGTGTTGCTGCAGGATTAACGCATATTGACAAATCGAAAACTGTGCCTGAAGCTATGTTAGATTGGATTGAGTAATAATGGCAAAAGTAAGCAGAAGTATGCTTAAGGGCATTGTAAAAGAGTGCCTTGTTGAGCTTTTAGCAGAAGGTTTATCTGGTGGCGACACAAGAGAGTTAAACGAAAGCATGGGAAATAGTATTCCTACTTTTAAAAACTCTGTTAAGCGTACACAAAAGCAGGCAGCTAAAAAAGTTGTTAATGAAAGCTTTGAAGAAAACACAAGAAAAGTTATATCAAATGTAACAAGTGATCCAGTGATGGCATCTTTATTAGAAGACACAGCAAATACAACGTTGCAAGAGCAAAATAGTGCAGATTCATCTAATAGGTTTGCGGCGAAGGCAACTGACTCTTATAGTCGCGCTGTTGATAGTAGTGATCCTGTTGAGTTATTTGGTGAAGCTTCAAATAATTGGGCAGCATTAGCTTTTTCAGGTAATAAATAAAGAAAATAATAAAAATAATGTTTTTAGACATAGTTAGAAATATATTGATTAAACAAGAAACAATTTATGGAGTTTACTTATGTCTAGAAATAGAGAAAGAATGGTTGAAGTTACACCTTCTACAATTAGAAGACTAGTTAGAGAAGAGCGCGCTCGCTTAAATGAGACCTTAGAGCTCAAAGCTCGTCATCCATCAGATGTTGCCAAAAAGACACGTGAAGTTGATGCAACTGCTTATGCAGATACATTAGCAAAGTGTATGGACTATTATCAGATGGCAAAGCTTAAAGAGTCAAAAATGGTAGAAGAATTAAAAAGACTTCAGGAAGTTAAAAGAGAGCTCAAGAAGAGAATACTTAAAGGTATCTAATCTTTTTTAATTATAAACAGAAAAGGAGCATCACATGGCAGGTTATAATGGCTTAGGACAAGGCGTTTTTACAAATGCAACAACTTTTAATGATCAAATTGGAAGACAAAGAGACAAATACAGCGCTAAAAACCGCGCAAGAAACGTAGACGAAAATTTAGGTGTTTCTAGAGATACATCAGCTTTATTTCCAAGTTTTGTTGCTCAAGATATATATGACAGAAGCGTAGAAGAATTTCAAGGTTTAGACTTTTTAGCTGCAGGAGGTAACCCGGACTTTGGGCCTACTGGTGTCAAGCTAGATAATGATGGAACACCTATGTTTACAAATGTTAATTTACAAATCGATCAGCCTAATAAAAAGGGTCCTAACTTAATAGCACCTGATATTAATAACTTGACTGCACCTACAGCTGAACAAGAAACATCTAGCTTTACTAATAGAGGTTTTGGCTGGAAAGATGGTAGAAATGAGTCTGGTACAGAAACTGCTAGAATTGGTGAATATTTTAGCAAGCACTATAACGCTACGGGTATTGACCAAAGTATTACTAGACCTAAGTTCGGTGAAGCAAAAGATCCGGGTACACCAGCAAATCCTGATGCAATAAACTACGATCAGCCTTAATATAGAGTTTAGCTAACATGCCAAATGCACCTTATTATAATGGTAATACAAATCCTAATGCAAAGGGCGGTGCATTTGGTTATGATGGAAGAACTGGGTTAGGAATTGGTTCTCTAACAAAAGGTCCTGCTAGTGGTTTAGGTAGCAATTGGAATATGGGTGATGCTCTTAGCTCACCTAAAGGCCAGTGGGACGATACAGAAGAAGACTATGCTGAAAAACAATTTAGGATTACTTCTAAGACAACAGTTAGAGAATTAGCAGCATTTGCTGGTTTATTAGATGAAGAAGACTACGATGAGCTTGAAGCAGACATTGAAGGAAAAGCACATTCATCTTTTCATAGAGGTGCTGTAGATAGCTTATCTCATAGAGGAACATCTATAGGTTATATGGGTGGTATAGGATCTGATATGTCTGCTGTTATCGGTTTATCAGCAGGGAAAAGACTTGATGGTAAGGTTATGTCAGAAAAAAGAATTAAACAGTATATAAAACAAGTTCTTTTAAATGAATTTCAAATGAGTGGAAGAATTGCTAGTATGTCTTCACCCAAAGCAAAGAATACTGGGGGAAAAAGAAGAAGTGATCCGCTTAATATAGATAATACTTCTGCTTCAACAAATACATCTGATGCAGCACCTTTAGGTCACTTGCCAACTTCAAGATCTGCTGTTAACCATAGTGGTTATACAAATAAAGCTTTGACACCTGATAATCTAGAGCCTTACGTTAAACAAGGCAAAGCAACAACAGATGGTGGTGAAACAACAGGTGTTGAAAATAGAGATTTACAATACAGTATATCAGCTGCAATGTTTAATATTGGTGTCAAATCAACTGGAGAAGATTTAGAAGATTCTCTAGAAGACGAGCATATCGATCAGAGAAATGTTGATTTGCATAATACAAATTATTATGTTAATTTCTAAAAAGCGCTTGTTATTAATATATAGTTAATATAAGAAATTAATTTGTGAGAGTTATATGAGTAATAATTTATACATGGAAGCCATTGAAGCTGCAGAACAACTTAAGTTAGCTGCTGAAGATAAGGCTAAACAACAGATCATAGAATCTATGACACCTCATATCAAAGCACTTGTTGAGAAGAAGCTTATGTCTGAGTCTGATCAAGATGAGATAACTGATGAGATAACTGACGAAGACACAGATGAGTGTGGAATGATGGCTGGTCAAGAAGAGATTGTTGATGAAGTAACTTTAGATGAAGATTCAAGAAGGATCTTATCTAAGTTTATTAATAGCAATGCTCAAAGATCAGCTTTACAAGAAAAAATAGAAGAGCTTCGTGAAGGCTTACGAACTCTAAGAAAAGCTATGTTATTGTCAGAAAATGTTAAAAATTCTTCATCTACAAAGAGAAGAATTAATCTTCTTTACAAAAATATTATAAAAGAAGCAGTAAATATTAAAAGAAGCAGTATAATTAAAAATGATAAAAGCTTATTAAAAGAATATTTTAAATTAATTAAGGAGTTAGAAAATATGTCAAGACGACGCTCAAAAAGAAGTAACTATGTAAATGAGTCTCTCGAAGATCTTCTAGAAATGAACCTCTTCGAAGCTGATGAAGACGATGAAGCTGATGAATCAGAAGAAGAAGTTGAAGCTGATGAAGAAGAAGTAGAGTTTGAAATGCCAGAAGACTTAGACGAAGCACCTGCAGGAGACGTTTCAGCAGAGACAACTGTAGAAGAGCTAGCAATGATGGCAGGACTCATGGGCGGCTCAGATGAAGTTGCTGAACTCGACCTTGAAGTAGATGAAGACCTCGAGCCTGAGATGGAAGAAGAAGGCATCTTCGAGATGGATGAAATGGATCAAGAAGTTGAGGGAGATATGTATGAGTCTAGACGTCGTGACAGAGTATTAGAAATTGATGAAAACATGCTTAGAAGAGAGATTGGTAGAATGAAGGCAATTCGCGAGGGTGAAGCTAAAGATATGGCATCACACTTTGGCGGAGGTTCATTAGAAGGTGAAGCATTTGTTGATGGCGTTGAGCTCAACAAGTTGCACGAGATGAGAACTAAAGCTGCAAAGGTTGTGCGCATGAATCGCCAGCTATCAAGCAAGCTTTCTCAGTACAAAAAGGCACTTCGTGGAATGAAGGGTCAACTTTCGGAGATGAATCTTTTCAATGCGAAGCTTCTTTATGCTAACAAGCTCATGCAGAACAGAGACCTTTCAATGAAGCAGCAGCGACACATTGTTGAGTCACTTGATGAAGCAAAGACCTTAGGTGAGGCAAAGATTCTTTTCGAGAGCCTTTCTAAGTCACTTGTAAGCGGTCGTAGAACCCGTAAGGGTGGAAACCTTTCAGAAGGTGCTTTGAGAAGACCAGCTGGTTCTTCTTCAAGACCAGTTCGCAGTGCACAGCCACTTACCGAATCTGTAGCACTTGATCGTTGGGCAACACTCGCTGGGATCAAGAAGTAAGAATTTTTAACACGTTTTAATTAAATTATAAAGGAATAAAAAAACATATGAGTTTTACACTTAAAACATTAACAGAAGGTATTAGAGACCGCCACGTGGGCCAGCAGAACAAGCGCCTCGTTGAGAAATGGTCTCGCACAGGTCTCCTTAGAGGCATGGAAGATGTAAACCGTGAGAACATGGCAACAATGCTTGAGAACCAGGCAGCTCAGGTTCTTCGCGAGAGCAACCTAATGAGCAGCGGTGATGTTGGTGGTTTCACAAACATTGCTTTCCCAATCGTTCGTCGTGTTTTTGGTGGTCTTATTGCTAACGAGCTCGTCTCAATCCAGCCAATGAGCCTCCCAAGCGGTCTCCTTTTCTACCTCGATTATACATACGGTAGTGATGGCAATGGCTATAACTCTGGCGAGTCTGTTTATGGTGGACCAGCTGGAAAAGCAATTCAAGGCGGCGCTGATGCTACTGGTGGTCAATATGACCTAGTAGGTACCAGTTTTTCTCGAGTACGAATTAAGGCAAAAGACACAAGTGGTGCAGCTGAGCAAACATTGCCAGTTGATGCGTCAGCACGTCCTAACATTGCCGCGCTAGACGCAAATGAGTTGCATCTTCTTACTACTGAGCTTGGTGCATCAAACGCAGAAACAGATTCAGCTCTTTCTAGCACAAAATCTTTAAAAGTTACAAGCAGCCACGACTTATCATTAATACAGCATGATCCACAAATTATTGACAGAATTAATGCTGGTTCTAATTATATTGCTTTACTTGTTCACCCTAACCTAACTGATACTGATGCACTTGATACTTTGGCGACTAAGCTCGACCCAGAGTATTTTAGAGAGATTTCTCTGGTAGGCACTTCAGGTACTGATGATAAAGATGTCGGCGATCAATTAGTAGTTCCACCTGATGCAGTACAATCATCAGCCCACGTTGCGGGTGGCGGTTCAGGTACAAAAGAAGTTGCTTTTAATGTAAAACGTCTGAATCAAATTGGTTCTTACACAAATAACGTCTTTACACCTGATCCTTTGGTTGATGTTACCAGCGCAAGTGCAAGAATTTTATTTATTGTAGAAAAAGCAGTAGCTGCAGCAACAGCCCCTGTTAATCTATCAAATATAAAAATGTCTTACGTTGAAGTTGACACAGTTGGATTTGCAGGTGGTGAAGCTACTGGAAGTCCTTCATTTGAGAGTAACATGAAACCAGCTGGAGACGAAATTTCTCCAGTAATCCCAGAGATTGACATCAAGATTGAGTCGATTCCTGTAACTGCACAAACACGTAAGTTACGTGCACGTTGGAGTCCTGAGCTTGCGCAAGACCTTAATGCATACCACTCAATGGATGCTGAGGTTGAGCTTACTCAGATTCTTTCTGAGCAAATTGCTCTTGAGATTGACCGTGAGATTCTTGGTGATCTTCTTAACGGCGCAAAAGGCGCAAACTTCTTCTGGAGTCGTTCACCTGGCAAGTTCGTTAACAAGCGTACTGGTGCAGAGATTGCTCGTACATCATCTCTTAACCCTGGGCCAGCTTTCACTGGTACAGTTCGTGAGTGGTATGAGACTCTTACTGAGACAGTTATCGATGTTGCTAACGAGATCCACAGAAAGACACTTCGTGGTTCTGCGAACTTCATCGTAGTTTCTCCTGACGTTGCAACTATTCTTGAGGCATCTGTACTTTACCGCCCAAGCTATAGCCTTGACGGTGACGGACAGGTTGGTGCACCATTCACAATGGGTGCAGAGAAGGTTGGTACTCTTTCTAATCGCTTTACCGTTTACAAAGACCCATACTTCCCACGCAACAAGATCCTTGTTGGTTATAAGGGCGGCTCTTACCTCGAGACTGGCTTCGTATATGCTCCATATGTACCACTCATCGTTACTCCTACAATCTTCCAGCCAGAGGATTTCACCCCACGTAAGGGTGTTATGACTCGTTATGGTAAGAAGATGGTACGTGCTGACTTCTATGGTACTGTGACTTGTCTCGACATGAACATCATCTAATTTAATTAGACGTTCTTAACAGTCGATATCCTTTCTGGATAAGCTTTCAATTAAACCGTCGCAAGGCGGTTTTTTTGTATAATAAAAAAAACATTTGAAGCATATAATTATTATGTATACACCTCGTAAAGGCATAATAACATGAAATGTATTATATGTGGATTTGAAGGAACTGGTAAAAAGCTTAGTAATCATTTGCAAAAAGAGCATAAGATTAGTAGTAAAGACTATACATTAAAGTTTCTATATAAAAACTATAACGGTTGCTTGAATTGCGGCAAAGAAACAAGATACGTCGCATTTACTTTTAAAAAGTATTGCAAGGATTGTGCTAAACTAGGGATGAAAGAAGGTGGATGTAAAGGTGGTAAAGCTGAAGCATGGAACAAAGGAAAGACAAAGGAAACTGACAATAGAATAAAAGGCTTATTAGGTAAAGACAATCCTTTTTGGGGAAAAAGTCATTCTGAAGAAGTTAAGAATAGAATAAGTATGACGAAAAGACTGGGCGGTATTGATATACTAGAAAGAGTCATGAAAAGAAATGATGCTTTTGAGATATTAACACCTTTAGACAAATATTTCAGTAGACAGCGTCAATATCTAGACTTTAAATGTAAAAAATGCGACTTTGTATGCAAAAAGACTTTGCAAGCGTTTGAAAGAGGTTCATTATGTCCAAAATGTTATCCTATATCTAAAAGCAAAGCAGAGCTAGAAGTATATGTTTATGTTAAGAGCTTAGGATTTAACGACGCTGTAAGCGGTGATAGAAACATAATAAAACCTAAGGAAATAGATATAAGTTTAAAACAGAGTAATTTTGGTATTGAATTTAATGGTCTATATTGGCATAGCGAAGTTATTGATAGGACAACAAAGAATGATCTATTAAACAAGACATTGCTATGTAAAGAAGTAAACATGAAGTTGATGCACATATTTTCAGACGAATGGGAATTCAAAAGGGATATATGTAAAAGTATGATAAAGAATAGATTAGGCTTGTCAAATAAAATATGGGCAAGAAAATGTAAAGTTGTTAATCTAGATAAAAAGCAATTTGATAGTTTTATGAATGATAATCATATCAGCGGAAGTGTTAATAGTAGTGTTAGACTTGGTTTGATTTATAATGAAGAAATCGTAAGTGTTATAGGATTTAGAAAGCCAAGACAAAAAAAGTGGACTGGTTATTGGGAAATAAGTAGATTTGCAAACAAGTTAGATTATTCTGTAGTAGGAGGTTTAAGTAAGTTAATTAAAAACTTTTTAAAGAATGAGAGTAACAAGAAAATAATGACTTATGCTGATAGAAGATTTGGAGAAGGTTTAGGATATGAAAAGGTTGGGTTTAAGAGTTTTGGTGATAGTGGAATAGATTACTGGTATTCAGATGGAATAAATAGATATGATCGATTTACTGTTAAGTCTGACGATAAAATGTCAGAAAAAGAGAAAGCAGCAGAAATGGGTTTATATAAAGTTTGGGGATGCGGAAGCAATATATGGACTATTAATTAATTAATAATAAAGTAGAGATATATGTAGTTTAGCTATATATTTATATTATAAAACCGCAAAGGAATTAACATGTATAATAGGAAAAGTACAAGTGACGTCATCTCTATCTGGAGAGATTATTTAAATGGCAGCAGCGAAAACAAAAGAAGAATAAATGAGGCACCTGAAGACTATTATAGTCCTGGAGCTGAAGATGTAGACTTTTTCGACGATGAATATGCTCCTAATGAATTTGATCCAGACAATACATCAATAGCAAAAGACCGATCAGAATGTTTAGAAGCAATAATATCAGATTTAGCTTCTTGTAATCCAAAATGGGAGCAAGACAGAGTTGATGCATTGATTGCTATTCTTGAAGATGAAAACAAAGTATCAGATGAAGAATTATGCATGATAGCTTATAGTGATCCTGTAGATGATGACTATAATCCTGGCGGGTATGAGTCTGACGACGTATAAAGAGTTTTATAATGAAAAGTGACTTAAAACTAATAATGGAAAATTGGAGAAGATTTCTTAAAGAAGATTCTGAAATCTACAGCGACGAAGGTCATGATGATTTCATCGATCCTAGGCATTATGATCCTGAGTATGGTGAACCTGAGGGTGTAACTCCAGTAGACCCAGATCTTACTAGTGCACAAGGTGATGAAGATGTCTCGATTGAATATGATAGAGATGACAGCATTGATCTTGATGATAGCTTTGAAGATGAAGATTATCGATAATGAAAAAGCCTTTATTTTTCGAAAATAGTAAAGTTCCTAAGATATTAAGTAAGTTATCGCCTATTGAGATATGGGCAATTACATTAGGGCCTCTTGTTTTTTGTGCTGGCGAGATGTCTGAAGAAACAAAAAGACATGAGACGATACATTTTATGCAATATAAAGAAACTTTCTTTATTGGTTTTATGCTTATATATGTTTTTGATTTTTTATGGGCAGCAATAGCAAAAAAGAAAGGTTTCACGCGTGAGTCTTATTTATCAATTAGATTTGAGCAAGAAGCTTGGGAATGTGGCAAGCAAGAAGTTTATCTAGAAAAGAGGGAAAAGTTTGCTTGGAAAAAATATCCGCTAGGGGGTGTAGAAAATGAAAAACCTTAAAGAATTTATAAAAGAATCAATAGAAGATATGTTAACTTTTAAAGGAGGCATATCATCAGATACTAGCGGTCATGTTGATGTAATTGAAAAAGATAGAGTAAAAGCATTAGAGATACTTGCATGCAAACAATTGTTTCCAAATTTAAAAACTAACTCTTTATCATACAAGTATCATAAAGTAAGCTCGAAATATCCTGAAGGTGTTATAGTTTCATGTAGTAATTCAAATAAAAAGTACTTAGTAGCTCATCATGGACATATTGTAGACCTTAATAGGAGATGAAATGCCAAGTTTTTTAAGTCAATCTAATCAAAACAAAAAAAAGTCCAACAAAGTAAATACTGCACCTAGCAGATCTGAAAGATTAGCTGCTAAAGAGTTAGACATTGATTTGGCTGATAATTGGAATGCTTACTCAAAAGAAGCAAGATTGCATATATACGTTTCAGATATGAAAGAGATGGTCAGATTTTATAATAAAATTCTTGAATTTCCTGTCGTTAGATATTGGAGATCAGCAGGTGGTGATGGAACAATGTTGGATATTGGAGGAAATATTATAGAGCTTTTTTCAAAAAACAAGAAAAACTATGGAAACAAAAACTTTTACGGAAATGTTTCAATGTCAGTTAGAGTTAGAGATGTTCATAAATTATATGAAAAGTTTTCTAAGAAAAATATTACAATTGGCAAACTTGTTGATAATAGCTGGGGTGATTCTTCTTTTGAAGTACTAGATCCCGAAGGAAATAGAATTGCATTTTTTAGTCCTAGCACATCAAAAAGCAAATACTATAAAGTAAAGAGAAGTTAAAATGAACAAGCTTAATGACTATATTAAGCTTTGTCTTGAGACAAGAGCTTATATGTATCCCCCTAAAAGAATAGATGCTAAGCTTCAAAATAAACTGTCACCGAAATTAGCAAATGACAAAACTAATCTTTTGCCTGAAGAAGTTGTAAAAGATATAGGCGATAAATGGGGTGAAGACTTTGTAATAAGTTTTGTAAGAAGCTATAAAGGAAAAGTTCCTTCTATTGAGATAAATCCTCACGCAAGATTTGCTACACCTCATGGAATATATTCGTATTTGCTAACAAGAGAAAACTTGACTGATTTATTTCTTAAGGGTAATTTAGAAGGTGTAGATTTTGCTATGGATAGACCTTATTTTCATATTATGAAGATAACAACACAGAACAAAGCATATATTATGCCAGATGGTACTTCTAATATCTATAGTAATAATGATAAACGTGAGTTTATGCATGATGTTCAAGAAATGGTAAGGACATCATTAATGTCTCAAGTTGCTAGCAGAAGAGCACCTGATAGGAAGATTAATGAAAAAAACTATACATCAACTTTGTATAGCGCAGGATATTCTTCTTCTAGAGTAGCAAGAGCAATACATAAAGCATATGATGCTGTTTGCTTAAAAGCGCCTGAAGAAAGCAAAGTTGATTTAAACAAGTTTACAGAGAATGCTGCTATATTCTTGGATTTTCTTATAGACAGAAAAGCGAAAAGTACTGTGGAAAAGAAAAGAAGCTATCATAAAGATTATAAATCATCTAAAGCAATATTAGATAAAAATACTGGGTATTTATTTTTAAAACTATATAGAATAGCAGATATATTATCTTATATGACACCTAGCCCTAAGCAAGGATCGGGCAGACATAATGATCCATCTAGACTTTCTTTATTACTTAGAAGTGTCAATATAGAAGCAATAATTGACAAAGGATTTGGATTGCTACACCATCTTCAGCCAACTCAAGCTGTTGCAATAAATTACGGCGGTGGTGACAAGAAATCCCAATTTAGTTCAATTGAAAACTTAGGTACATATAAAAATATATTCAAATATTGTACAGCTGAAGAACTTGAAACTTTATTTGTAGAACACGCAGACTATTTACATTAAACATAATGTGGTATATCTACGTTGTTGTATGTTTTGACAATTCATTGTATTGTGGTATAACTACAAATCTAGAAAGAAGATTAAAACAGCACAATGGTGAGATCAAAGGAGGCGCTAAGTATACTAGAGGTAGAAGGCCTTGTCAATTTGTATATACTAAAAAGGCAGCCAATAGATCAGCTGCCTCTAAAGAAGAATGTAAATTCAAAAAGTTAAGCAGGAAAAATAAACTAATATTCCTACTTAAAAATAATTATGAGCCCATATCAGGTGAAGGTGCGTCTTCAGAAGATTCTTCGCCGGCGGGTACAGGCATATCATCGCAATCTTCACCTTCTTCAAGTAATTCTGGTTCGCAAGCAGGATCTGTCTCTGGTTGTGGTTCATCACATCCTTCTCCAGCTTGAAACTCAGGTGAACAATCTTCAATTTGATCGCCGGCAACAACTTCACCTGCTGGAAGAACTAAGTCTCCTGCAACTTCTGGCTCATCGCCAGCAGATACCAAATCTCCTGCTACAATTGGCTCTTCACCTGCATCAGAAGTTCCTGAAGCAGATTCTTCGCCAGCAGCCTCACCTGCTGATTCTCCTGCCATGGTCTCTCCAGCTTGTACTCCAGAGTCGCTAGCTTGGGGAGGTTCGTCTACATCTTCATCAGACTCGCAACCAGAACTGAACAAAGACGTGAATACAATTAAAATTGCTAACAAAAAAGATCTAATCTTTAACATATAATTACTCCTAGTAATGATTATTAATAAAAAAATTTTATTAATAAAAAAATATTATTAATAAAAAAATATTATAATAAAAAAATATTATAATAAAAAAATATTGAAATTATAATTAATTTATGTAAGGAGTAATTATATGTCAATAGAAGAAAAATTAAAAGAATTGTCAAAATATGCGGAGATGCATATAACACAACTAATAGCTTCAGCAATACTTTCGTTTATTTGCGGATTTATTTTGCAAAAGTCTATAACAGATCCGTGTATAAGGTCAGTAGTATGTGAGGAAATAATAGACGATAGAGACAAACTTTCAGATCAATTAGATCAAGAAAGACAGAATTGTTTAGATGAGAAAAAAGATATGGGTAAATCTTTAAGAGATAAATTGAATGAAGAATGTACTAAAAGTATAGAAGAAGCAACAAAAGATTGTGAATTTTCTGAACGTCATCACTGTAGAATATGTAAAGCAAGAGGTGTATGTAAATGAAAAGAGCTATTTTATTTTTGTTTTGTATTATTTTTAATATTTCTATTGCAAATGGGCAAAAAGTAAATATACCTTCAATGACAGAGACGATATTAACAACAACAGAAGTTGAAGATGAAGGCGATTTTGTTTCTCAGCATGAAGATATAAAGTTGACGCTTGGGACCTTAGAATTTCCTGCGAAGTTTCTATATAAAGAAGAGTTAGCTCCTCATCAAGGTTATTTAATTAAGTTTAAAGATTTCATTAGAGTAGAAAAGCTTTTTAAAAATATGAATAAAGGTTGTGATATTCTATACGACGAGTTATTGAAAGAATGCAAAAGAGGCTTAACTCAATGTCAAGATGATTGCAATGAAAGAGTTAAAAAGCTGCTGGAAGAAAAAGATAGCTTAAAGATTAGTTTAGAATTGCAAATCAAGAAAACTGAAAGTGAAGTGACCAATAAATATATATGGACTTCAGCAGGCTTAGTAGTAGGAGCCGGCGTAGGAATTTTAATAAACGAATTGTCAAAATAGTTCGTATGCTTAGACTTAAAAATAATAATTAGATTTAGTAGGAAAGGATTTACAATGGAACCAAATCTTGTGTTATCAATAGGAACAATCATGTCAGTCATAGGACTATTTTATTCTTGGCATAAAGACTCAAAGGCCAATGCTCGAGAAGTTGCGCAGCTTACTGCAAGAGTAGATTCTTTAGAAGCTAGAGCAAAGCAAACAGATGAAGTATTACAAGAGTTATTAAGAGCTACACAAGATATTAAGGTTGCATTAGCTAGAATAGACACAAAGTTGACTAGCTTAGAGCAGGAATTTAATAGAAGTTTGCAAAATTAAGTAATATATAATATTATAGTTATACAAGGAGACTAAATATGAAGTTGACATCAAAAATGCTAAGAAGAATGATTAATGAAGAAATGAATAGAGAGCGATCTATTAAACGTCGACGACGCAGACTTGCTGAAAGCGCTGATCGACCTGTACGTGTAACGCCTCAGTATATTAATCGTCTTATTAGAGAAGAGTATGCAGCATTTCAAAAGAAGCAAAGATTAGCTGAATCTCGCCGTAGAAGAGTTGCAAATGCAAGTCGTAGAAGAGCTTTGTCTAGATATTAATTTTTTAAAAAAAGTTATAAAAATATAAGTTAATGCATATATTATTAATCGCATTCGATATCGCATATTAATAAATTATTTCGAAAGGATTAAAGATGCAATTAGCACCAGAACAAGTTCAATCAATTAATGTTTTACTTTCCGCAGTACAGGTAGCACAGCGTCGTGGCGCTTTTTCTTTGCAAGATGCACATACATTGCAAGAGGCAATTGATGCTTTGGTACCGCGTGAGGAGCAAGAGAGACAAGCAGCTGCATCACAGGCTGCCGACGCAGAGGGTGGTGAAGGCGAATCAGCAGTGAGTATGCCTGAGGGTGTAGAGGTAGATGTAGCTGATGGAGATGAAGATTGCTGTGATGATGAAGAATGTGACAGTGATGATGATTGTGAGCCGGCTGCAGATTCTGAGCAAGATTTAGTTTAGGTAGCGTTAGTATATAAAATATTCGAATATTTTTGGGCGCGTTGTGAAAATGCGCCTTTTTAGTAATATATAGTTTTAGGCCCGTTGCGAACATAACAGCTGACCCCGCCAGTGCATCGGAATCATGCGGACAAGTTTATCCTAAAAGGAGGAAGTTATGGCAGAAGAAAAGAAAGCTGCACCAAAGCAGAAAAAGAAAGCTGCAGTCTCAAAAAAAGAGGCACCAAAACCAGCGGCTGAAAAAACAGTGTCTAGTAATAAACTTAAAGTTGGTACTTTAGTTATTACAAATAGAGAAAAAGAATGTAAAGTACTGGAAGTAGTTAGTGACAATCTTTTTTTGCTTAAAAGAACAGATGACACAGGTAAATTATATAGCTTAACCAAAGATCAATTCAATATTAAATAATAAGGAGAAAAAATGCCAAAAGTAATAGTAACAGATTCAAAAGGTCTATATCAAGAGACAGGTTCAGGTGTTGATATTCAAAGCACATGTACAATTAGAGCAGCAAAAATACAAAATGTAAATACAGCAAAAAACCTAACTGCAGCTGATTGTGGAACAATAATTTTAGGTGCTGCAATAGGCACAGCTCAGGCCGCCGATACAGGATTTAATGTAAATTTGCCGGCTCCAGCAGCAGGTTTAAGTTTTCATTTTATTCTTAGACCACCTTCGATAGCAGATAATGCTAATGCAGCAATTACAGTTACAACAACTTCAGACGGAACTACAGCTGCAAACTTAGCTGTGGGTATGGTTACTGTAAATGAAGTACCAACAAACGTTGTAGGTGTTGTAGACGTTTTAACTTTTGTCCATAACGCAGCAACTTGTGGAGACAATGCAAAATTTATTTCTGACGGAACGAACTGGTTCGTTCAGGCAACGGGAGATGCTGCTGGATCTGTTACATTAGCTTAATCGTAATAGATTTGATAATAAAAAGTTTCTAACGACATTTTAAACCTCTGACAGTAACACAAAAAGTATTGCAGAGGTTTTTGAGTATATAGAGATTGATAATTTAATTATTTTATAAGTGCTTTTATATTTATAGACTAAATATAAGAGGATTTTATGAGAAAAGATAGGTTATTAGAGAGTTATATAAGATCTTATCTGATTAAAGAGTCAATAAGCTCTGATGATCATGATGACATAGAAGACGCTGTTAGTAGACTTAAAAGAGCACTTTCAAGCAGAGGCATGTCTTTAGAATCTTTAAACTTCACTTCAGAAATGATATGTAATGTAAGAGATCGAAAACCCGTTAAAGATCTAGGCCAAATCAAAAGAGACAAGCCAGAATCTTGGGAGTTAAGGGATGACAGAGAAGAATCAAAGTCATATGCAGATATACTCGCTAATAAAAAAGAATTAAATGTCGGACTTGGCTTTAATCCTTTCAATGCTTTAAGTTCAAAGAACAGCTATTACGTAGAAAGAATAGAAGAGTTTATAAATATATTAGACACTTTTGATAGAAACTTAATGGTAAAAAATAGATCAAATAACATGTCTAATTTTTTGAAAAACGTACTTTTGTTTAAAGAAGCAGTTGAAGAAGCTGGATTAAAAGTTTTAGGTGCTGGTATATTTAGGATTGCTTTGATCGACCCGTCAAATAAAAGCGTTGTATTAAAGATAGGATTATCAGAAAAAGGAAGAAAAGATTGCAAAACTGAGATTGAGCATTCTATGGGAAGGGGTAAAGGAAGAAGACAGCATACAAAGAATTTCCCCACAATATATCATTACGACAAAGAAGACTTTTCTTGGTATGCTATTGAAAAAGTTTTATTTATTGATGACGATACTTTTAATAATCCTCCACCTGATTTCTTTACAGATATTAAAAGTCAATTTAGAACAACATTTAAATTCTTTAAAAAACTAAAAGCTTCTCTTCCAGCAAATTCAGCACAAAACATTCAGCTAATTGATATATTTGAAAAGTATATTTCATCTATGTTTAAGTTTGGCAAAGGTGAAATTGATCAAGCACATAAAGAATATGATGAAGAAATAAGCAAACAAAGGAATGGTAAGCTTGCAAACTTTATTAAAGATTTTATTGAAAAGATTAAAACTATTATTTTTGGTGTAAACTTAAGCAACAAAAAATCAAAATTTAAAGTACCTGAGCAAGAAGTATATAATAACTTATTTAAGAATCATATGCTGAAATTTGTAGAAAACTTCGCACATGCAGCTACAGAAAACATGTCAAAGCAAAAGAAGATACAAGTATTTATAAAAATATTAAACAAGTTAGACACAATGTCACAAAGTGAGTTTAATAAGATATCAGGTGAGCTATATAATCTTTTTGATCATGCAATAGTTGCAAACTTAAAAGATATTCACTTAGGGAATGTAGGATTTAAAAAAGTCTTAGATGACGAAACTTATGAAGAAAAATGGAAGTTAATTTTCACTGATATTGACTCTAATTAAGTTTTTTATTATACAAACCTATAATTACTAATAATAGAATAGTTATAGGAGTTTTTTATGTCAACGTTTGCATTAACAACAAAGGCAACACCTTTTGGAGTTTATGATAATGATTCTCATTTTCAAGAAGACGCAGATGGTGTCGTACTATATGTTAAGAGAAGACTTGGCGACGACGTTCTATCTGTTGAGCTAACAAATAAACAAATATGGGCAAACTTTGAAGAGTCTGCTCTTGAATTCTCAAAACAAATTAATGCTCACCAAGCTGAGTCTTATATGTCAAATATCCTCGGCTTGAACGCAGGACCAAATGTCACATTTAAGAAAAATGACTTTGGACATTACTACTGGCTAGATACAGCACATAAAGAAGACGATAGGATTCATGATGCTGCAAGCAACTTAGACGATAGAAAAAACGTTCAAGTACTTTTAGTACAAAACCCTTCAGATCCTAGATTTAGGTTGCAAAATAAAAAAGGTAAGTATAAGACAATAGGACCTGATGATAGTCTTACTATAGCTATTACAAGAAATATTGAAGCTCATACAGATACAGCAACTACAGTATCACCTATAGAAGATAAAAAAGTTGGCCCTAATGGCCAAGAACAGAAGTTTCCAAGAGAAACTTTGGAGTACTTGTTAAGAAGAGCAGAACCTTATGCATCTGAAGCATTTGTTGGCGGCGTTAGCAACTCTTTAAGAGGTTATATACCTTTAACACAAGACAAGCAAGATTACAACATATACGAAGATATGATAATTCCCGATGGCACAAATGAGCTAACGTTATCTTCTTTTAACGGAGACCCAGCACAAAAATCTTTATTTAATCCAGTCTATAAGGATAAGTTGTTACCTACAGCTACAGCAACAAAAATAAAAGTTAATGAAGTTTTTCACTTTTCACCCCAAGCAGCTTATCGTTTCTTTGACACTACATCAGCTATCAACTATTTGAACAATCAGTTTTCTTTTGAGTCGTTTACACCAGAAACAGTTTTCTATGTGTTACCTGTCTTTGAAGACTTATTAAGGGCAGGCCAGCTAGATATATCTAATAGAGTAAGAAGAAGTAATTACAGCTATAGGATTCAAGGACAAGAGATTAGAATATACCCACGTCCAACTCAGTCAAACCCTATGAACTTATTCGTCAAGTTTTCTTTTCCTTCAGATCCTTTTAAGCCAAACTTACCTTACGATGATGATTCAATTGAAGGCGTTTCAAACTTATCAAATGTGCCTTTTGATAATGTTTCTTATAGCGGTATAAATCAAATGTCAAGACAATGGATAAGGCAATATACTTTAGCGTTATGCAAAGAGACACTTGGTCTTATTAGATCAAAGTTTAGTTCAGTGCCTATTCCAGGAAGTGATGTACAACTAAATGGATCTGATTTAATAAGTCAAGGTAGAGAAGACAGACAGAGATTAGCTGAATCGTTAGGCGAAACTTTAGACAAGTTAACATATCAAAAGTTATTAGAGACAGATGCAGCTCAAAGTGAATCAATGATGAACATACTTAAGAGAGTACCTATTCCTAACGGAAGAGCAATAATTATAGGATAGTAAGATGCCAAGATTATTTTTAGGTCAGAGAGAAGCAGATTTCTTTTCTGATATAACAAAAGAGATTATAAAAGATGTTGCTGGTCAAAAAATATATTACTATACTGTAAGAGAAGACCTGAGTGACATTCATGATGTTTATGAAGAATCACTTAATAAAATATTCAATCCACCTGTTGAAATAGAGAGTCTTGTTGAATGGCAACCTTCTGAAGTAAAGACAACTCAGTTTGGTCATGAGCAAATAAAAACAATCAGTGCATTTGTTCATAATAGAGACTTGATTGATAGAGGTATCAATATAAGACAAGGTGATTATATCTCTTATGGAGAATACTTTTTTGAAATAACTTCAGTTATCTATGATAAGCTAGCTTATGGTCAAGTTGAAAGAGTTGTCTCGGTTAAGTTGATGGCTAAGCAAACTCGTGAAGAGCATATTAAAAAGAAAGCTCTTGGTCCTACTTCTGAGTCTTACATTAATGACGATGCTATTCAAACAACATTTGAACAGCAAAGAGGAACAACAGCATCTGATAAACGTCAATTAGTCGAAGATGGAGTTTTAGATGCACCTATAAGTGGACCAAAAAAAGTTGCTCCTGATGGAACAAAAAAGAGTGTTAATGATATGGGTTTTTCTTTCTATGGAGATGAATAAAAATGGCAACAAGATTTGACAAACTAAAAGAAGATAACAACTCAATAGTTTCAGGCTATGAAGGTAATACGCATCCAGAAGATTATACAATTCCTTCTTGCGGTTTAGAAGATCTAGATTATGCTATATTCAATCTTTTCAATTCACAGATACCTTTGTATTATGATCATCATGGTGAACAAAAAAAGGTCCCAGTTATATTTGCAACAGGTGAAAGATTTGCAATTCTAAGAAGAAATAAACCTTTAACAGACAAAAAAGGTGCACTTATTCTTCCACTTATATCTATTACAAGAAGTGGTTTAGACAACGTACCACAAAAAGGAATTGCAAACAACCAAATGTTTCCTGAAGTAATGACAAGGAGAATATCAAGAGATAACACAGAATGGCGACAGTTAAACAACTTCGAAGGGTTCGAACATATAACACATACTGTCAAAAAAAATCAAACAGACTTCAATCTAAAACCTCAATTAGAAAACAATATATACGAAACAATTGAGATTCCGCCGGTTAAATATTTTGGTGCGACATATGAAATATCTGTTTGGTCTTCTTTTACGCAGCAGATGAACAATATTATAACGACAATAATGAGCGCATATACAATTAATCCCGGCCAGCAATTTAGAGTTGAAAGTAAATCAGGATATTGGTTTCCTGCATTTATTGAGTCTTCATTCAATCAAGATGCAAACTATCAGGACTTTACAGATGCTGAAAGGTATATAAAGTATAATATGACAATGACAGCAACCGGTTATATTTTGGCACCTAACATTATGAATGGAAAAGTTGCTTTAAAGTCAATGATATCAGCACCTACGCTTTCTTTTGAGACTCTAGTAGATGACTTAGATGCATTTCCAACTGTTGGCGGGATTCCTGTAAATGACCCTAATGCTAGGATACTTGATGATTTGAGACATGAAGGAGATACTAATATAGCACAAAGAGTAGGAGCTGATCCTATTAGTTCTTTAGAGAGTCTACATAGCGGAGACAAATCAGGAGCATTTATAACAGGCGAATCTGACTTATTGCCTTATGATGTTGTTGGTGAAAGAAGTAGTAGAGCAACAAAGAAGAGAAAAGTTTTGATTAAAGATAAAAACGGTGAAACTGTAACAATTAAAGCTGATGTTATATCTAATGGAGAAACAATTTACGATCAAAAGTATGCTGAAAAAGTATTTAATATTTCAAATAGAGATAAATAATAGATAAATAGATAATATCATGTATAATTAGATAATGTAAAAGATTTTAGATATTAGGAGTACTAGTATGGCAGAGCAGACATTTAAGTCTCCAGGCTTTTTTGAACGTGAAATAGAAGTAATTAAAAGACCTATAGTAAGAAATAATAGTGTACCAGTTGGATTAGTTGGACCGTCTGTAAGAGGCCCTGCTTTTGTGCCCACTACAGTATACTCAAGAGAAGAATTTATTAGAATATTTGGAGCACCTAGCAGAAGATTGCTAAGTGGACACGCAGCAGCAGAATTTTTTAGAAACGACGGCAAAGCATTAACATTTTGTAGGACACTAGGATCAGGAGTTTTCAACTCATCAACAGATAAATCAGCAGGTGCTGGATTTAAACTAACTCATACTTATAATAATAACACTGATGCAGAACCAGCTTTTGGCGCAGTAAGATTTATTGCAGCTCAACACACAGTAGTTAATCCAGAGTTTTTAAGTCTTGGTATTTTTAACGACAATGATTCACATACAACAACTGCTGATTTATTAGGAGGTGTCTTAGACAGTGATGCATCAAATGATAGCACACATCCTCTAGAAGGCATTGGCGAAGGCGGAGGTACTGCTGATTTTACTGTTGAACTAGTAAGAGCAATGATTTTTACTCATAAAGATTATACAACTACAGTTACAGCTAATGGCTCCGGTAATGATCATGTTGCTGCTTCAAGCTCTAAGTTTACTATATATCTAATAGAAACAGGTAACATTGGGAGCCCTGCAACTATTAGCTATGAAGTTTCTTTGGATCCAGAAGCTTCTGACTATATTGCGAACGTTTTAAATACAGATCCTCTTTCATTTGACGATAAAAAGCATATGTTATATGCACATTTCCCAGTTGACGCCGCAGTTGCTTCTGTTGGGTCAGGTAATGTTGCAGTTCTTCAAGGAGACAGTACAAATGCACCAAAGTTTGGTAATTTTTCAAGTAGATTTGTAGCACCTAAAACTCCTAAGTTTATTTCTCAGCCATTTGGCAAAAAAGAGTATGATCTATTTCACTTTGAGTCACTTGATGATGGAGCTTATGCAAATGAAAATTATAAGATATCAATATCTAATTTAAATGCAAGCACAGATCCAACAAATGATTTTGGCACATTTACAGTTACAATAAGAGATTTAAAAGACACTGATGAGTCTCCTATAGTTTATGAGTCATTTACTCAGTGCTCTTTAGATCCAAATGCTACAAACTTTATTGCAAGAGTTATTGGCGATCAAAAGGTATTCTATAACTTAGATACAACTAATCTTGATGAAAGAAGACTTGTTAGAGAAGGATCGTTTAGGAACGTTTCAACAAGAGCAAGAGTTGTAATGAGTGACGATGTACTAAAGGGTGAAGTACCAGATACAGCTCTTCCTTTTGGTTATAGAGGAGTTCCTGCGTTATTACTAAACACCGGTGGAACAGACAATAGAACAGCTAATACATTATTTACTAAAGGAAGAGCTGTTGATACCCCACATTTAGATCATTCTGTTTTACCACCTCTTCCTTATAGATTCAAGATAACAAAGGGAGACATTAGAGATGGCTCTTCATATAATCAAACATTTACAGGCGAAGCATCAGCTTTAGAAGCTGTAAGTTTTGATTTACACTGGGGACTAATGCCTACAAGAGTTAAAGACATAAATAATCCAAATAGTGGCACAGTTTTCAATGAATTATTATCTAACTACACTAAGTTCTTAGGAGCTGATGGTGATGTTGTAAAGACAGGCGCAATTGCTGACTCTCATAATAATAACAAGTTTAGTTTGGCAAAGGTTGCTTTAAACAAAACATCGCTTTCAGATATTACTGGAACAATAAACGATATATTTAAAAATGCTGTATACATAAGAAATGCAGATGTTGATAAAAGTACAATATATGATTCTTCAAAGCACACTATAAAGATGGCTGCAGGAAGTGATAATTTAGCTTCTGAATTAGAAAGCGTAACATTAACAAAGTTATTATCTGAAGATGTTGTTAAGTTTAATAAATATAGTTTAGTTGCAAAGTTTACAGCACCTTTCTATGGTGGCTTTGACGGGTTAAACATTTTAGACAGTGACTCATACTTCATGACAGACAAAGCTGCTTCTACAGAAACAGGAGTTGGAAAAGCAACAGCATCAGGATTTCCAAGTGGTTTAGCTGGAACAACTAACGCAGTAATGCAAGGTTCAGAAGATGCTAATAACGTTATTGCTTCTTATAAGAATGCTATAAGATTAATGACAGATGATTTAGTTGTTAATCATAATGTTCTTGTTGTTCCTAACGTTAGAGATCCTTTCGTAACAGACTTTGCAAAGCGAAGAGTAGAAGAATACGGTAAAGCGCTTTATGTAATGGACCTTCAGCAGTTTGATTCTGCTTCTACAAGAATATTTGTTAATGAAAGAGGTATTGCTTCAGGAAGAGCAGATGTTGATACAACTTCATCAAAGTTTGATACTCGTGAGGTTAATTCATCATATGTAGCATCTTATTTCCCAGACGTAATGGTTCAGGATAGTGGAGATGATGATACAGCTGCAGAAAACAGTAGAAGATCAATCAGGGTTCCTTCTTCAATTGTAGCTCTTGGTGCATTGGCAAAAACTGATGAGGTTTCGCAGCCCTGGTTTGCTCCTGCTGGATTTACAAGAGGAGCTCTAAATACAATTACGTCTTTGGATGTAAGATTAAACGCAGAGGATCGTGATACACTTTATGAGGCTCGAATTAATCCTATTGCAAACTTCCCTAACAAGCAATTTGTTATCTTTGGTCAGAAGACATCACAGTTAGCAAGAACTGCTTTGGATCGTGTCAACGTAAGAAGGCTCGTTTTGGAAGTGAAGCGTAGAATTGAAATTATTGCACAAGGTCTATTGTTTGAGCAAAACAACAAGACAACAAGAGATAACTTTATTGCAAATTCTTCAGGTTCATTAGCAACAATTCAGTTAGAGCAAGGAATTGAAGACTTTAGAGTTATTATGGATGAAACAAATAATAACGACGAAGATGTTGACAACAACAGATTGAATGGTAAGATTATTATTGTTCCAACTCGAGCAATCGAATTTATTGCAATTGATTTTGTAATTACTAATGCAGGTGTTGAATTTCCCTGATATATAGATATAAAGATTAAATTAACAGGAGAATATAGATATGGCTGGACAAGGCTCAGCAAGAGTAACTCTCAGAGAAATAGATTTATCACAAGTAAGAGATCCGGAGCAATTGCCTCAAGGAGTACCAGCTGCTGTTGTTGGGCCTGCTAAAAGAGGTCCTGCTTTTGTCCCCAAGACATTTGCAACAATTCAGCAGTTTGAAGAGACTTTTGGCTCACTAAGACAAGTTGATCGTGAAAGCAACGCAAATAGATTTGGTCCTTTAGCACTTAATGAGTGGATGAGAAATGCGCAAGCAGGAACTTTTCTTCGCGTTTTAGGTGTTGGTAGTGGAACAGGTCAAAAAGATTCTTCAGGACGCGTAGCAGGAGCTGGCTTTGTTGTTGGTGACAAGGTATCACATGATGCTAGCAATGATTTGCAAAATAACCCGCATGCAGCAATTGCTAATACAGATGTTGTTGGTGCAACAAAAGCAGGAAGAACACATTTTCTTGGCTGTTTTATGAAAGATGAAGCAGGTAGCACATTTTTGCAAGATGCAGGAATTCAAACAGGAGGAGCTGCAGCTACTTTGGTTATTGAACTAGGTGCTCAACCTATAGTTGGTGATACAATTAAGCTCGATGGCGTTGATACAACCGGTGATCTTAATGGTGACGTCACTTTTACTTTTGGAGGTGAAGGAGGTCAATCTGCAATAGGCGCTAATGTTGTTGCAACACTTCAAAACTTAAAGAATAAAATTGAAGCAGACGCACAATTAGGAAATGCAGGAGCCCATCAAATTAAAGTAACAGCTGTTGAAGACGTAAACAGTAATAATGCATTAGCTAGAGTAACACTAGAGTCAGCATTTCCAAATGTTTTAAATAAAACAAATGACTGTGTTGCAAAGTTTAATATAAATCCAGCAGGAGAAGGTAATGACTTACTGGTAAAAGTTGGTGATAAAACAGCTTCTGTGACTGGTGCTACTTTTAATTACGGACAAGAAGGTGGTAGTGGAGCAAAATGCGTAATCACAATTACAGATGTTCCTGCTAATAATTCAAGTTTAGAGCTTAAATCGTTAGACAACGACAATCTTGGAGGACTAACATCAGCTACTGTAGTTTATGCATTTAAAAGTGCATCTGTTACTGACGCTGATCAAACTTCAGGTGAAACCGGAAGATACTCTTCTAATGAAACTAACTCTGTTTTTGTTGATGCTAGCGGAACTAAAGAACAAGCACTAGCAAATTTAAAAGCAGCTTTAGATAGAGCAGTTTCAAATCACACAGGAAAATATACAACATCTATTTCTGACGATGGACTTTCTTTAACAGTAATACAAAAACAAAAAGGAAAAGCTGGCCGTGCCGATCACTCTGGTAGCGCAAATGTTTCACTAACCAATCAAGTCTCTAACTTGCAAATAAGCGTAGGATCAGATGCAACTGATAGAACTTCGGGAGATGCAACTGCAGAATTTGGAACAGGAAGAACTTCAGGTTTTTTCTTTGGCGGAGATAATGCAGGTTCTACATCGTTTACAATGACACTTACAGGTCAGCCTAATGATAATGATCATATAAAAATTAGAGCACTTGATAATAATCATTCAAGTCTTACTAATGAAAATTTTGTCTTTGAATCTGTTACAAATGCAAGTGGTAGAGTTAACGGTCAAAAGACGGGTAATCCAGGAGCTGCTCTTGCCTTTAATGGATCAGATCCAAATAATCACTTCATAACAGTTATAATAGGCGATGACTTACAAGAAACTTTGTATAATTTTAAAAATGCTCTTAAGCATTCTAATACAGTTAATACAAAAACTGACGTTACAGCTTTAGTAGATGATAATAGTAACAGTATAAAGATAACATTAAATTTTGGAAATGGTAAACTGCAAAGTGTCCTTAAAAACGTAGTAGATATAGCTGATACAGCTACTTTTACAAATCCAGCTGGTGATACACTTACAGGCAACTTTGGTCCTAAAACAGTTAACTTCACAGGCGGTGGAGGTGCAGCAGCACCAGTTGTTAGAGGCATTCTTATGTCGCCACAAGGTGTCGTTCCAACAATAGACGTTACCGATGATACTTTTAACGGGACAGACGGAGGAGGCTTTGCAGAGTTAACTCATCTAAGGGTTACAGCAGCAAGTGGTGCAAATATCAAGAGCTTTGGATCAACTCAAGGAACTCATTTAATGGGTTATGAGCTTGGTAAAGTTGACATATCAAGTGATCAATCTTTTACGTTGCTTCTTAACGGTTTTAGCAATACAGATGAACCTGCACAACTATCATGCTCTTTTAATCCTGAAAGTGTTAACTACTTCGCAAAAGTGTTAAATACAGATCCAGAAAAAATTGAAGAAAGAGGTCACTATCTTTATTCACATTGGGATATTGATCCTGCAGTAGCTAAAGTAAATGTTTCTGGCGTACTATCAGCGGCAGGAACAACAACAACTGAAGAAAACGCAGCTTTCTGCTTGCACTCAACAGGAGCAAGAGCAACTGAAGCAGCTAACTCTCCTGCATTTGAAAAGTTTGATACAAGATTTAGAACTGCTAGATCTCCATGGATTACTTCACAAAAATCTTTAGATCAAAAGTTATTTAGACTTTACTCTTTAGATGATGGTGCTGTTGGCAACGATAGATTTAGAATTTTAATATCTAACATTAGAGCAGGTGCAACATTAGAAGACTACGGTTTCTTTGACTTAACTTTAGAAGATTTCTATAGTGATCCAGTAAGTGGAGAAGCTTTAGTAGCTTGGAAAAATTTAACACTTGATCCTGATAGCAGAAACTTTATTGGTAGAGTTATTGGCGATAAACACATGTATTATGACTTCGATAGAGATCTAAGTAGACAAAGACTTGTTGAAGAAGGTATGTTTGAAGTTAGAAACAAATATGTAAGAGTAGAATTATCAGATGCAGTTAAATCTGCTGACGTTCCTAAGTCTACTTTGCCTTGCGGATTCTCAGACTATACAGCATTAAACCTAAGAGCAAAAACTGGGTTGTTCGATGAATCAGGAACAGTTCAACTAGCTGGAACTACTTTTGACTCAATGCATGTAACACCTTTACCCCTAGTAAAGAATATAACAAGATCTATTTCTTCAACAGTAAAAGAAGCATCTGACGCGTTGGCTTGGGGTGTTAAGTTTGCAAAGAAGAAGTCAGCAGCTGATCATAATGAATTAGGTGAAATAAGATTTAATCCTAGTATTAAGTCTTGGACGTCTTACATACCTGACTTAGGTTCTGATGCTGGTGGAAAGTTTGCGCTGTCTTCAACAGAAAAGTTTTCTTTAGAAAATATTGTTTTAACAAGCGTTTCAAACTATAGTGCTTTAGACTGGTCAACATCAGAGTATGCTAGAAAAGGTTCTTTGGGCGGCAAGAGCAATATTGTTTTAAGCGAAGCAGCTAAAGTTGGTAGAAACGTTAGATATCTTAAGTTCCGTTGCTTAATGCAAGGTGGATTTGATGGTGTTAACATCTTTAATAAAGATAAAGCAGCAATGAATTCAGCAGCAGCATTTAGAGAAGCAAACGAAGAGTCAACTGGCTTATTCACAGGACCAACAGTTGAGACTTTCAAGAGAGCAATCGATGTTTTATCTGACAAGAGTGCTACAGAGTTCCAGTTGCTAGCAATTCCAGATATGCGTGAGCCACTTGTTACTGACTATGCAATTACAGCTTGTGAAAGCAGATTTGATGCAATGTTAGTTATGGATATACAGGAAATAGAAGAGGGTAACGAAGTCATCCTTGATTCTGCAATAAAACCACACGTAGGAAATATTATAACTAAGTTTGATGCTAGAAATCTTGACACATCATTTGCTGCAGCATACTTTCCTGATGTTTTGACAAGAAGACCATCGAATGGTTCGCCATTACAGGTCCCACCATCAGTTTGCATGTTAGGCGTTATGAGTCAAAATGATACATTGGCTGATCCTTGGTTTGCTCCAGCAGGTCTTACAAGAGGTAGATTAAATGCAGTTAACTCAAAAGTTCAGATGAACAGAGATGTTTTGAACGATCTTTATGATGCTGATATCAATCCTATCTATGAGCCAGCTGGCAGAGCAGGAGAAGTTTATGCATTTGGACAGAAGACACTACTTCAAAATCAGTCAGCGCTTGATAGAGTTAATGTAAGAAGACTTTTGATTAACATTCGTAGAAGAGTTAAGGCAATTGCTAATACATTGTTATTTGAGCCAAATAGAGCATCAACGTTGGCAAGATTTAGTTCACTAGTTGAACCAATCATGGCAGATGTGCAGGCTAGACAAGGTGTTGAGAGATATAAAGTCCAAATTGATACTTCTACAACAACACAAAATGACGTTGAAAACAACACGATTAGAGGAAAGATTTACTTGCAGCCTACCAAGTCTGTAGAGTTTATTTCTTTAGACTTTGTTGTAACAAACTCAATTGATTAATATATAGATATATAAAGAATTTTAGGAGATAAAAGAAATGGCAGAGACACTTTCAGTCACGGAAATGATTCCAAATAAGTTTGAGCCAAAAAGAAAGAATCGATGGATCTTTGCGATTGAAGGTATCGATGCCTTTCTTATTAAGTCAGCAGCTCGTCCACAATACTCAACAAACGAGACAACTATTAACTTTATGAATAGTACTCGTTATCTTGCAGGAAAGACAACATTTCAAAATATCAGTGTTGTACTTTATGATCCAATCGCACCTAGTGGTTCACAACAAGTTATGGAATGGATTCGTACACACTTTGAGTCTGTAAGTGGTCGTAGTGGATATGCAGATTTCTATAAGAGAGATTGCCAGCTTAAAATGCTTGATCCTGTAGGTACTGTTGTTGAATTATGGGATATTAAGGGCGCATATCTTGCAAGTGCAAACTTTGGAGATGTTAGCTACGATGATGACGGAGCAATGGAAATCACAATGGATCTTAGATTCGACAACTGTGTATTGCAATACTAATCATTTAGCAAGTTAACTTTATACCTCTTAGAGTTATGCAGATTAATCCCTGTTTTGCTTTAAGAGGTTGTTAGTATTTATATATTAAATTAATTTTAAAAGAAAACAGAACCTACTTATAAATACTATTATAAGATAAAAACAGGTTTAATATGTCACAATTTAGAAATGATGAAAATATTGATGCTAATCAAAGCTCTTCAAGAGAATTTAAAGAAGAAAATGAAATTTCTTTAACTGATGATACTTTAGGGCTTATTGGGACATCTTTAAAAGGACCAGCATTTGTTCCTCATACTTTTCAAGAATTTGGAAAGAGTGATGATGTTTTAAACACATACGAAAATGTATTTGGATCACCACTTGATATGGATCATCCTGATCTATCACCACTTTCAGCGCAAGAGTGGTTTAATCAGGGAGGAGAGCAATTAGCATTTACAAGAGTTTTAGGGATTGGAAAAACAGGCATACCGAATAATGAAGGAATTGTTGAAGGTAGCGGATTTATTGTAGGTGGTAATGTTGTAAGTGGAAGTATTAACGAAGGATATTCTGAATATAATAAGTTTGCTACTGCTGGAGGTAGTAATGGAAAGACTAACTTTATAGGTGGTCATTATAAAAATAAGCAGTATACAGGAATTGAAAATGGTGTTACAAAAATTGCACCTTTTAATGATTATCTAGAACAAATAGGAGAAAGTCAAAGCTCAGTATCTTTAATAACTGACGTTTTGTTTTGTCCACAAGGAACAAAAATTCTTTTACAAAAAGACAACACACAAAATGGACTTCAAAGTTTAGTTAGACTAAGAGAAAATATAGTTTTACAAAGTTTTAGCGATGCAACTCTATCGTTTAATACAAATATACAATATCCTTACTTGTTTATAAAAGGTCTTGGCAACAAAGACTTTAATGTATTGAAAGATTACAAAAGAATAAGATATGTTAAAAAAAGAGAGTTTAGAGAATCATATATAAATAACGACTTAAGTTACTTTTTAGATAAAGGTAACTTAAGATACGCAAATTTTAGCTTAAACTTTTTAGATAATTTATCTTTTGAAAGTAATAAAAATTTTATTTTTAACGGTAGTTCTAACTCAATAAGTTATGAAGATTTTCAAAGTTCTTATAAAAGCGCGTCTACTAGCTGGATAGTTTCTCAGCCTACAAATAGAGAAAATATTTCTGACAATAGAGTTAATATGCATAATAATTGTGTTAAGTTATTTAAATTTCATGCAATTGATGATGGAGAAATTAGTAATAGATACAGAATAAGAATTACACCAAAAAAGTTAGGTAATGTAAAAACAGAAGATTGGTCAATTTTTGACGTTGCAGTTTGGGAATACAATAAAAAAGAAAATACTTTTATAGATCTATTTAAATTTACAGATCTAAATTTAGATCCAGATAGTGAAAGCTATATTGGTCTTGTATTTGGAACACAAAAAACTTACTTTGATTTTAACGAAAATGAAGTAATAACTTCAGGAAGATACAAACAAACAAATAATCATTTAATAGTTGAAATAAACGAAAAAATAGAGTTTAAAGACGTAAAATCATACGAATTAATGCCTTCTGGTTTTATGCCGTATCCTAGAATAAATACTTCTGGCATTACTAATCCTGAAAATTACAATGTTTTACAAAAGCCTGTTGATTATGTTTGGAATATATTAATTGGAAAAGAAGATAAACTAATAAAAGAAAAATATTGGGGTGTGCTTTTTGATAATATCAGTACAGAACAAATAGACAAAACAATACTTAATAATGTTTATAAATTTAAATTAATAAAAAAAGAAAAAAGTAATAATTTTAGAAACTATTACTGGTATACAAAGTATTTTCAAGATAACTATTTAGTTAAGTCAAAGAACGTTTGGGTTAGAGACTTAGAAGATAATGATAGTGACTTAACTAATTCATTTTTCCATTTAGAAAAAATAATGTATATTCCTGCAGAAGAAGATGATCCAGTTCAAAAAAACTGGGAAATTGCAATGTATAGAAGAGATGGTAAAAAAATAAGTGATATTACTTCTTTAAGTAGTCTAAAAATTCAATACAAGTATGTTAATATTGATGAATTGTTAAAGTCTGATGATGAAAACAATTCTATACATTCAGAATATTTATCATTTGACTTTTTTACATGTGGTGGCTTTGATGGAGTTAATATATTAGATAATGATAAAAGGCTAATGAGTCAAACAGCATTAGTAAAAGAGTTAGAAGACGAAAATCAAAATGGTCAAATTGAAGGACCAACATATTTTACTTACAAAAAAGCACACGATATAATGGTTGATGACGCCAATTCAGAGTTTGACATATTGTCTATACCCACTATAGGCCATCATTATTTAAATAAGAAAATATCTACTGAAGCAAATAAAAAAGGTCGATATCTAACAGTATTAAACTCTCCAGAATATAGTAATCATGTAGACAATACAGGTATTAACAACATACCAACTTCTGCGGGTATTATAAAAGATTATAATCACTTTTACATAGAACCTGGAGAAAGTGATGTAAATGAAAGATTTAAAACAAAACCTAATATTGGCAAGTATATAGATTCTGGTACTATGACTTCTTTAGATAGTATTAAAAATAATTATTATGATAATAGATATACGTTAAATGTTTTAAATACATCAGAAGGTTTTTTAGATAACGAGCTTTATGAAGATAAAAGATTTGTTGTTATGCCTGCGTTTATAGCAATTAAATCTTTTGCTAGTGGTATTGCTAGTGGACCAGTTGACAATGTTAATTCTTTTAATGATTCTTTAATAGAGGTAAAGAGAGTTATTAATAATTCGTTGAATTCTCCTGATACAGATGAGTATAGTAAGTTAATTAAATTTAGTCTGAAATCTGAAACAAATGCTAACTTTGTAGTTTCAAAAAGCATCTTTAATGATTCTAATATTATAAAGTTAAATTCAGGAAATACATCTTTAATAACAAGAAATAGTTTATCTAGATTTGCACATAATACAAGAATAATCTTAAATATAAAAAAGAACATAAAGTATATGATATTTCAGAATGACTTGCTGTTTAATAATAATGCAAAAGTAAATAATATAAATACTTTATTAAATTTTAGACTGAATACTTTACTTCAATCATATGTAGATCTTGGTATTATACGAGACTTTTTTGTTAAATTAAATACAGGAACATCTAACAAAGAAAAAGAAGATTATCTAGATTATATTCTTAGAAGTAGAATTGGAATATCTTTGTTTGGCAAGCTAGATAATAATATTATAGCACTTTCTTTAGATGAAATAATAAATTCTACTCAAAATAATTTAACAGAAATATCATCAATAGATATAATGATACCATCTATATAGAATAAAAACGGAGTGTATATACATGAATAATTTAGATCAGCCTATTAATCCTGCTGAAATTAAAGATTCTGGTCCGATTCAAAAGTCAAATGTTGCAAAAGATGATTTTGGGTTAGAGATTGCTGTTGAAAGCGTGCCATTACCTTCTTTGGGAATGATTTATCCTGCAGATAGTCCTCTTCATGGTCAAGAAACATTGCAGATTAGACCAATGACAGCAAGAGAAGAAGACATTTTAACTTCTCGTGCTTACATCAAGGATGGGACTGTTATTTCAAAGCTTATTGATTCTTGTCTTGTTGATAAGAGGATTAACTCTGAAGATCTTATCTCAGGAGATCGAACAGCGCTAATGGTTGCTTTGAGAATTACTGGATATGGTGCTGATTATAACATTGAAGTTTCTTGCCCAGAATGTGGTGCAACAAACAAGACAGAGTTTGATCTTTCGCAGCTACCTATTAAACGTCTAGAAGTTGAGCCTGTAGAAATTGGCGAGAATTTATTTGAAGTAGTTTTACCTGTGACAAAGAAAAGTGTTAGAGTTAAGTTTTTAACTGGTCATGATGAAAAAGAGATGATGATCATCAACGAAAGAAAGAAAAAGAAAGGCTTGAGTACAGATACAGGTATCACAGATAGACTTACTAGATGTATTGAGTCTGTTGACAGCATTACAAACAAGAATAAGATTTCTTTCTTTGTCAAGAATATGCCTGTTAGAGATTCTTTAGCTCTTAGAAAGTTCTTAGATAATCAAGAGCCTGGTGTTGTTATGAAGGGTGATCTTAGATGTAACAGCTGCTTTGAAGAAAGTGAGGTAGACCTACCAATTGGTCCTTCGTTTTTTTGGCCTGAGACCTGAAGATAAAGACATAATCTTAGAGTATATTTATGCATTAATTAGACATTTAGGCTTTACTTATTATGATGCTTATAATTTGCCTGTTTGGAAAAGAACGTGGTTTATAAACAAATATATCGCTGAAATGAAAGAGAGAAATGAAAAGAGGCAGAGGTCAAATGCGCCTCCACCTAAAAATAATGCAAATACTACAGCAAGAAGACTTTTTAATAGGAAGTAAGCCAATAATTATATATTTATTAATGATTTCTTACTGTAGGAGCTTAATGTGGAAAATAGACAAGTAGAATTACTTAGCAATATTGTTAATTTGCTTAAAGAAGGTAATCAACAAAACACAAGAGGCGGCAGATCTGTCGGCAGCTTTAGTGCTGATGATCTTGTAAAAGTCAGTGAAGCAATAAGTAAAATACCTAAAGCTGTAGACGAAACAAATAAAAAGCTTGGTGAAGTACCTAATGTAATTAGAAACGCTTCTCAAATGATGAGTGACTATGGTAAAGCTGTAGGAGGAATAGCAGTTTCAGCACAGCAGATCGACAAGTTTTCTGGAGGTTTATTAGGCAAACTATTCGATGCTACGGGAATGAAAAAAATATCTGGAAAGTTTTTAGATATAACGAAAAATATAAGATCATGGGGCTCTGCATTTAAAAATGCAGATGATGGAGCAAAAAGACTTCTAATCTCAATTGACGGGATGACATCACTAGTTGGGGGCATGTTTAAAACAATTGGTAGCATTGTAGGTTCAGCTGTAAAGGGAGTTGTTGCAATAGGCACAGGAATAACAAAGTTTATTGTAGGATCATTGTCTTCTGTTTTAACAACTGCAACAAAAATATCAAAGTTTTTAGTTACTTTACCTGTAGGTATTGCTAATAGAGCAGCAGAGATGGGTAATAAATTAAGACAAGAATTAGTTGAAGTTATTGGACAAGCAGCTGAAGACACAAAAGAGTACTTTGACTTAATGTCAAACGGCGGCAAGTCAATGACACAATTGAGAGGAATTGCAGAAGGGTCTTTGCTTTCTTTCCAGAGTGTCAACAGTACAATGACAAAGCTTTTCGGATTTGGCGCGCAAGGTGCTGCAAACATGATTAGAGAGCTGTCACAAGGCATAAATAATATGGGTATATATGCCGATGTATTTGCTGATTCTACGACAAAGTCTGCTACGTCTATAGAGTTTTTTACAAGAATGACAAAAGGCATGGGGATGGCTGCAGATGATATTGCATATGTTATGAGAGATGCAGTAAAAAATGGCGAGCACTATTACGTTACAATGACAAGAATGAAAGAAGCATCTGACGCTGCAAGTTATGAGTTTGGCGTGAATAGAAAACTTTTGTCAAAGAACTTCTTTCAATTAAGAAAAGATATCACAAACTTTGGACACCTTTCAGAAATTGAGCTTATGAAAGTAGCTGCTCGAGCAACACAAATGGGTGTTGAAATGAAAGATCTTGCAGGTGTATTTAATAAGTTCGGTACATTTGAAGATGCAGCTAATAGTGCTGCTTTGCTTTCTCAAACATTTGGAATGAATATTGACGCATTGCAGCTTATTAGAGCTGAAGATCCTATGGAAATAGTTGAAATGTTTAGACAGTCAATGCTTGCAACAGGCAGGTCTTTTGAAGATTTAAACAGGCATGAAAAATCATTGATGGCTTCTCATACAGGAATGTCTGTAGAAGCTCTCAAGACAACTATGAACTATAGAACACTTGGCAAGTCTTTCGAAGACATAAAAAAGATAATGAATGATCAAAAGCCTGAAGAGCGCCAGATAAGAGCAATGAAAGATATGTCTTCGTCAATGAAAGAGCAATTAAAGATCATGCAAAAGAAAGACTTCTTTACAGCATTTCTTGATGGTTTGACAAATACAATAATGTACGCAGGCAAGCTCGGCAAGACAATGAGAAAAGTTAGCAAAAATATGCAAAGCTTTTATGAAGAAGGTCTAAGAATTAAAAAAGAAGATTTAAATAAAATCCTAGAGCCTTTTGACGAAGTATTAAATAAAATAAATGATGCATTTAGCGTTGATAGTCTAAGATTGTTAAAAATGCAAGTTGTTGAAAACGTAAAACTTTTCGTACAAGATATAATGGACCCACAACTATGCTTAACAGGAGCTAGCTGGTTTGACATACAGCGAAAATGGGATAATAAAATTAGTGGCTTGTTTAGCTTGCAAAGGTTGTTAGATGATCAAGGATTCATTGGTAAACTTGTTAAAGCATCTGGCCAAATGATTCAATACATAATTAGAGCTATAGCTCTAGCTGGCCCTGGAATTGTTAAAGGTTTAGGCAATGCTTTTGAAGGAGTAGTCAATTGGCTTACGTCAGGAAAAATAAGTGAAGCAGTAAATATTGATACTTTTGCTCAGTTTTTAGGTATGAGTACAAAAGATTGTAATCAATTGTTAGAAAGACTTAAAGCTTCTTTTAACTCAATAAAAGACTATTTGTTTGGGCCAGAAGAAAAAATGGCATATGAAAAAGGCTTTGGGTCTATGATTGATAATTCTTTAACGCTTTTTCCTACGAAAATACAAAAAGTAGCAAGAAAAAAAGGACTTTTTGAAAGATTAGGAGATAAGTTTAAAGAAGTATTTAAGATCAAAGAAGGCGATGGAATATTTTCAAGTTTGTTTGATAGCTTAACAAAAAAAATAAAAGAACTTTCAGAAAACAAAAAAATACGTGATTCTCTTGAAAATATAGGAGAGCATATTATGAAAGGCATGTCAAAAGCTTCAAAATCAATTGGAAAAATGGTTGACGCAATAATGACATCAGCTAAGTCTTGGTTAGAAAAAAACGGTTATATAACTAGATCAAAAACAAAGCTGACAAAGGAGGAAGCTGAAAGAGCTAATGTAAGTAAAGGTACAAGCCTGAGCAGAACTCAAAGCCCTACAACGGGAGAAAATCTTTTAAATAAAGCCCGAAAAGCTAGAAGTGGAAATGTTGGAGCAGTTATAAACAGTGATCAAAAACCAAACACAGATCCTCGAGATATTTTAGGATTTTCTAGCAGTAGTGCCATGGTAGATTCTGCTTATAAAGGTGGCACTCTCCTTACAAACAACGCTTTTAAAGGAGGCACAAAGGCTGCAGCGACAACTCTTGGCAAGTTTAAAAATGCAGCAAAAGCAGCTGGAAAAGCTGTTCCTCTTTTAAATGTTGGCGTTGAGGCTTATCTAGGAAATGCAAATTATCAGTCTGCTGTAAACTTAATTGATCATTTCGTATCAGAAGGCGCGATCACTGAAGCCCAAGGTCTAGCTATTCTTGATGAAGCTTTGAGTGATCAAACTACAAATTCTGCTTGGTCAGCGTCAGCTTCAACCATAGCCGGCATTGCTGGTACAGCTCTCGGTGCAGGTTTCTTTTCAGCTTTAACTGGTCCAATAGCTGCAATGGCTGGTGACTATTTAGCTAGTGAGACAGCAGCTTTTTTTGGCTCACCTCAAGCCGATGAATCTGCATTTTTAGGTCTTAAAGATATAATGAAAAATAGCGAGGTCTTTAAAAACATGATGAGTCAACTTAAAAGATCACAAGGAGTTCCAGCTTTAAACGAAGGGTTAAATGAAGTGTTAGGAGAAAATCAAACATCAATGTCGTGGGTTGCTCTCCAAAACAGTAATATGAGTGACGATGATTTTAAATATCAGTATAATACCAATGCTAAAGCATATATGAGAAATACAACTCTTAATGATCTAGCCTCTTACGGCGGTGATAGTGGAAAGTTAGACAGAGAAGATGTTGTAGCACTAATTGAGAGAGTAAAAGAAGACAATAAGGATGCTAAGGAAGTTATGAAAAGTTTGAAAAATTTTCTTGAAGCAGGTAGTGGTGATCCTCAAGTTATCGTAACAGTTGATGGTTATGCTTTAACTTCACATATAACAACGTTGCAAAGACGTCAAGCTCAAGATCCTTCAAATAACACTGGAACTGATTCTAGGTATGGTTCAAGAAATCTAGGTGCTGAAACACGATAAGAGATTGATATGTATAAAGTTGATGTAAGACAAAAAATAGATGAAATGAGATTACCAGAATTGATTGCGCAAGCACTTTCTAAAAAACTTGATAAACCATATGAGGAGATATTAAAGTTAATGCAGGAGAGGCTTGATAAAAAAATTGATGAAGTTGAAAACAATTTATCAGCTGTAGGTAAGGCAAAAGATATAAGTATAGATAATCCGAAAGATCTCGATGATTTCTTAAAAGATAAAAAAGTTATTAAAGGATAATAGAAAATGCCAAAGTATATTCTCAACACAAAGGGTAAAATTGTTGAAAGAGATAGTCCTGATTCTGAAAGGGATGCTACAGAGTTAGCAGGAGAATATACAGGTAAAGCTGGCTCATATTATGAAGATAAAATTGGTGGTGTTTTATCTAATGTTAATTTGCCATTCACTACATCTGCTGCTAGTCTTCTAAATTCAGGTAATGATGAAAAAAAACATACAATAGGAAGTGTTACACCTAGTTTTACTAATTTACCAAATGGTGAAAATGATATATTTCCAGAGAGAAAAGATAATAACTTTTTGATTAATCCATCTTTTGGTGCTGATAAGCCTGTAAAATTTCATAAAAACTTTAATGATTACTTAAATAGCGAAGATCCTCCTAAACTTAGCTCTCATAGCTCTATATTCGCAGATGAGCTTGAAATGATAGCAGGACTTGAATTTAATAGTTTTGGAGTAACTGACTTTTCTAGACTTCTGTTTGTCTTTGATTATATTTTTGAAGCAATAGCTTATATTGCTGTTATAGAAGGTATATTAGCTACAGAAAAATTAATTGTAGGTAGTGATGGCAAAACAACAAACGATGTCATGGAAGACTATCAAATGGAACTAGGTAATTATGGTCCTGTAAGTTATAATGTGCTTTCTAGATTCATATATGATGTTCTTCAATATCCCAAAGACAAGAGAAGTACAGGAATAGATGAAAGAATAGGAGCTTTTATTGTTGGTTTATCATTCTATGTAAATTCTGACCCAAAGTTTTTTATGAAAAAGTTCGGATCAGAATTGCACAAAAAAGAATCAAAAGAAAAAAGGCAACTAGCAAGTGGTATAAAATATCTGCCCATAATATCAGAAATTGCTTATTATTTTATAGAAAGTATTTCAACATTATCTAAAATAGGTCAAAATAGACTTTTTATGTTGATTAGAAGATTTCATCAAAAAGCAGACTGGCATAAAAATGTTTTATATAAAGCAAAGTCAAAGAGTCCAGAAAACTTTGTTGATAAGTTTATTGTTGAGTTAAACTACTATTATGTAAAGTTTATTATAGAGAGAATGAATATAGGCCTAAAGTTAAAAAACTACTATAAACATTTAGATGGTAACACAAAAAAATTTAATAGATCAGCAAGGCTTAAAGATAGCTCTAATGGTTTAAATATTTTAAAGTACGATAGGAGTAGTAAAACTTTAAAAATAGAAGATTTTGTCTCTAATAATAATCATATAAAAAACAAAAATGAAACAAGACAAAGTATGTCAAACTCAGCTCTACCTCAAGCTTTCATTTTACCTGATTCTTTTATACGAAGTATGGGTGTAAAAGAAAGCACAGATGGAAATGTAAAGTTGTTCTCAAAAGCATTTGCTGAAGAGCATGTGAGTTCATATTTTATTAATACTAGTAAAAGTCAAGAAAGACTTTCACCGCAAGTAGTTGCTGAGATGGAAGAATACTACGAAAAAGAAATGATGCCATTCTACTTTCAGGATTTAAGAACAAATGAAATTATTGGGTTTCATGCCTTTATTGACTCTATAACAGATAACTTTAACCCTAATTACAACCCTACAAAGGGATTTGGTAGAATTGATGCAGTTCAGCATTATATTGATACAACAAGAAACGTTAATGTTACGTTTACATTAGCAGCTATGTCCAAAGAAGATCATGATTTAATGTGGTATCAAATAAATAAAATTGTATCTATGTGTTATCCACAATGGTCAGAAGGATTTAAAAAGAAAACAAAAGATGGCGAAAAAGTAACAGAAGATCAATTTGGTAAAGTTTTTCCTTTTACTCAAGTTCCTACAGCTTCACCTTTAATAAGAATGAGAATAGGTGACGTGATAAAGTCAAACTATACAAAGCATGCAATTGAAAAACTTCACGGCAGCGGTAACAAAGAATATATTCCAGAAGATCGAATGGGAAAAGCAATTGTTGATCAAAAAGCTACTGAATATTATCTTTTGCCAGGTGAGTATAAGAGATTTGATGCTAATACTTTTCATATAGTAAAAGAGTTGCTATTTTTAGATCCAATTCTTTTTAGAATAGAACATCAAGGCAATGAAAAGTTTTCTACAATAGATTTTGGGCAAGATGGTAAAGTTGAAGTTGATAATAAAAGCATAGTAGAGTATATAAAACCAGTCTTTGTAAAACAAGTTTACAAAGAGAAAGACTATCAAAAATACACAAAAGCCTTTAAAGATTATACAAAAGCTTATGATAAAGCTGACAATGTAAATAATCCTGTAACAGCTGCGTATGAGACAACATTAGGAAAGGGTTTGGCTGGCTTTATAACAATGTTGGATGTTAATTATAATGATCAATTATGGGAAACAGAAGTTGTAGGGTCAAAAGCGCCTAAGCTTGTTAAGCTAACTATTAACTTTGCACCTATACACGACATACCACCTGGGCTTGATGCAGATGGATCAATGAGAGCTCCTGTTTATAATACTGGACGCATTATTAACACAATGTATGGTGATGTATATGATAAAAAAGAAGTTAAAAACAGAGACTAAAGGAATAGCAAATGCCTATTAGAAGATATGTTAGATCAACAGGTGGAGAGTTAAGTATATCAAACGAGATATATAGAGCTGTTCAGAATAATACAATATCTTTCAAAACTCAAACAACAACATCGGGTGATAGACTAGATCATATAGCATTTAAAGAATATAAAGATGCACAATATTGGTGGATTATTGCTGCAGCAAGTGGAATAGGTTGGTGGTTACAAGTACCTGAAGGTGTTGTTTTGAATATTCCTACAAATCTTGACCAAGTTGAAAATCTAAGTGAGAATCTATAATGACAACGGGCCCAGACAAATTAACAGCTTCAAAAGAAATTGATAAAATTAATTATGGCAGATCTTTTAATGTATTAGAAAATGCTAACGCTAGCGATTATTTGCAATCATTTTCTTACGAGGAAATTATTAAAAGAAATTTTAATAAAAAAGACTCAGAGCTTAATCAAATGAGCAGAGATTCAAAAGACAAGTTTTTTGTCATGTTGTCAAATATATTCCAATCTGTAACAACAAAAGGATTTACTACTTATGAAATTGTAGAATACATTAGTGATTCTATGAAAGAAATAAGTGGTAAAGATAAAATAATAATTAAAAGTGTCCTAAGCAATACATTGGCAGTTTTCCATAAAGATTACTCAACTGATCCTAATATAAACGATGAAGTAGCAAAATTAATACTTTACTCAAAAGGCTCAGAAGTACAAAATCAATTCGGTACTGCTAATGGTCAAAAAACAGATGATTATAATACATCAAAATTAATAAACTTTGATACTGATGACAAGACTAAGTCTAAAAAAACAGAAAAAGATAAAAGTATTTTTTCAAAACTAAATACAGAGCATCAAAGCCCTAGGAAAGATGCTCCTTCACTTTCTGTTGTTATGTTGAATGATAGAAATTTAAGATGTGGCACAAGAAATGCTTTAGAAATATCTTCTTTTTTTAATTTAATTACAACATTAGAGTATGCTAAAGCTTATCCGTTTTTCAATGCAACATTTATCCTACCAAATCAATCCAAGCAAGATGTAACAAATATATTTAAAACAGCTACACTAAATCAATTTATGTTTGGTTCAAGGAAAGAAGGCACTACTAGCAGCTATAAAGACTTTGAGGGTGCTATAGTAAAAGATGACGATAAAATAGGCGTAAATACAAATCTTTCAGTTTTCATGCATCCACAAACAATGGTTAATATGAATGAGAAGACTGGTCATAGAGATGTTTATAATTCTAAAGATAAGCGCCTTAGAATAACTTCTATTCATGACAAAACAAGGCCTTTTATGACGCTTAAAGACTTTACTATTGATGTGTCCCCAACTAAAGGTCTAATGTCTTTTAAGACTGGTAAAATATCTTTAGTTTTGCACGATAGAACTAGAATGGCAGATATTGCGCCTTTTATTAAACCAGATTTATTTGGTGCTTTTGGCGCTGAAATTGCAGTTGAATATGGCTGGATACACAATAGCGGACAAGAAAAAGACAAAAATGGTAACTTTATAAATCCTATTGGCGCTTTTTTAGATTCTTCTAGATGCATTGAAAAGTATATTATCGTAAACTCACAGTTTACAATTGAAAACAATGGTCAAGTAAACATAAATCTTTCAATAGCAATGAAAGGACCAGTTGATGTTAGACAGACAGAGATATTTTCTGATGCTGAAAAGCTTGTTCAAAAAAATAAATTTGATTCTGCTTACACAAGATATTCAGAATTAATTTTTGAATTAAAAAAAATAATTGGAGGTAGCGCTTCTCCTTTTAACTTTAATACAACAGTTAGCAATGCTAGCAACTTATTTCAGGGTAAAACTGTACAAAAGAGAAACGTTAAAAGTTTAAAAAGTGCTATTAGAAAAATCGATAGTGCTATATCAACTTTTAATAAATTTGCACTTTCTGATGATAAACACATTATATCTTCGAAAAACGCAGCGATCCCTCCCGCCAAAATAAATGCAATGACACCTTATTTTAGCGGTATTACAATTTCAAGCAATGCAACTTTTAATAATAATAATCAAATAGTAGTAGGTGAAAATGAAGCAGAAAGTGTATATTCTTTACTTTCTAGTATTAAAACACAAATTTCAAGAATTAGAACGATTCTTAGAGGCTTTGTAATATCTATTGACAGCTTTGAAGAGAGAATTCAAAACTATACAAAGTCTTTAATTGGTGGCACAGAAAGTGAAATGTTTAATGACAAAGTCTTTGCAAAAGATAATGAAGCTCTGTTACCAGCATCTTATAGTCATAAAAACTATATAACTCTTGGAACATTTATTTCTTCGTTAGTAGGCACTCATATGGTATCTACAGAAAAATATGACGAAATACAGCTCATATTTCATACAGTTAATGAAAAATCTGGTTTAGCAGGAAAGAATAATTTAAACATTGCATCATTACCTATAAAAAAAGATTTTCTTGAAGCTTTTTTAAGAAATCTTTTTGAAAAAAATGCTAGACTAACTCTTGAGTCACTCATAAGTCAAGTAATTATTAATTTTGTTTTAACAAAAGACAACCCATATTATGGCTTGAGTGATATTTTTTCTAGAAAAGAATTTAACTCCCCCGTTAAAGAAAGTTCGCCAAAAAGAAAGAGAGCAGTTAAAGATACACCAGACGAAAGACTTAACAAGATATACTATGGCGATGACAAGGATTCATACGAAAAAAATCCACAGTTTATACCACCTTCAGTGCATTTGACATTTGATACTTTAACAAACCCAGACAACGATTCTTTTGAAAGAACTATATGTAGAATTACTGTATATGATAGAAATGATAATCCGTATCAAGAACTTTCAAATATATATAATAGTAATATAAAAAAAGACTTCAATAGGATAAATGCACTTTCTAGATTGATAAACAAACAAAAAAATATTGAATCTAAAATAAAAGCTTATGAAAGCACAAGGCCTAGAACAAGAAGAGATAGAAGAAGTAAAAAGAAAAATCTAACAAAATTAAAAAAAGAATTAGCTAAACATAACAAAGGATCAATAACAGATATACAAACAAAAGTTTTAGAGTTAACTGAAGGCCAAGATGCACTTTTTGAGCAAGTAACAGAAAATGGTGAAACTTTTTATAGATTTAGAGAAGGTGTACAATTTACTGATTTAAAAGAAAAGTATAAATATATAATACCTTCAGCTACGTTTGCAACACAGAATACTGCTCTTATTAGTGCATCTGTTGCGACAGTAAACGAAGCTAAGTTAAATACTGTTTATATAACAAGAGCTGATAGAAATAAAACATCTGAGTTAAACCAAAATGTGTTGGTTGATATGCCTTTGAGGATATTACCAGCCCAAGCAAGCGTCGAGATGTTTGGTTGTCCATGGGTTAACTTCGGTCAGTATATTTTTCTTGATTTTGAAACAGGCACAACAATTGACAATACGTATGCAGTTACAGGCATACAACATACAATAACTCCTGGCAAGTTTACAACACGTCTTTCGTTGAGTTATGGTGATGTATATGGAAAATATGAAGGATTTGCTGATACGTTTAGTCAAGCAATAAATAAGCTTCCGAAGACCCCTGATACTAAGCAAGAAAAAACAAAAAAAACGCAGGGCAAGAAGAAACAAAATGAGCCACAAATAGCAAAAATGTCTACAACAAAAATTTCAGATTTGGAAGATAAGACAACACAAATTACAGAAATGCCTACAACACAAATTACAGAAATGCCTACAACACAAATTACAGATTTGGAAGATAAGTCAACACCACTTAGAAATATAACAGAAATACAAAAAATTAAATTAGCTAAAAAAAATAAGAAAGTTCGTACAATAACGCAAAATATTTTTGAATTTTCTATTGAAGACATTTTTAAAATAAATACTCCTGAAATTTTTGTTGATTTTTTAAGAATATTTAGTATCAGTCATGAAGGCAATGATATTTTAAATGCTAATGCTATTTTTAATTTTATAATAGGTGATAAGAATAAAAATAGCAAATTAATTAATAAAATTATTAAAAACTATAATATATTAAATATTATAATTACTAAAGATAAAAATGCTAAAAATGTTTCATTTAAATCGAAGATCGTAAACAAAAAAAATAAAATAAGAACTTCTAATGCCAGATTTAATAGCAGACAACTTAAAGATAATTTTAAACAAATTTTAATTGACATTATCTGTCCTACAGATATTGCTGACTTTAGTATCACTTTAGATTTTGTTATTAATGCTATTAATAATGATTTTATAAAAAACAAAGTTAAACTTAATAATGAACGCAATTATTCTAGGCTTGAGAAAATAGATGAAAAAGGTAGATTATTTAATAGCTATGATTCAAAAAATCATATAATTAAAGAAAAAATAAGAAAAACAGTATACGATGATCCTGAAAATAATTTGCAAGATGATGATTACTATAAGTACATGTTTTTAATAGTAGAAAAATATAAAAATTATGAAAATTTTTCAATTAAAACAAGAGACTTTAGTAGTATATTAAATATTAATTTAAACTACAAAGAATCTAGTAATTCTTTTATCTTTAGTTACAAGCTAAAACAAGACATAGATAATTTTGGAAAACTTTTTGTACCTAGAGATATTTCTAAATCTATTGAATTAAGCAAATTAATAAATGTCCCAAATTCTTTATATCTTAAAGAATTTATTCAAAAGAAAAAAGACAATAATTTTTTAATTTTACTGAAAGATGAATCAGGTAAAAAATATTTTAAACTTTTTGATAAACAAGCAAAAGACACAAAATTCAATGAAAAAGAAATTTTTATTTCATATGCTAAAATGTATCATCTAATATATGAACAAAAGTTTAAAATGATTTATTCACAATTTGAAATTACAAAAAATCAAAAAGATATGCAAGTCTATCTTGAACAAAATTATATGCTAATACCAGAAAAACCTGTAGATTTAAAAGTTAAAGAATTATCTATATTCAATGTTAAAGGTTATAGCTTAAATTTAATTGAAATTAACAATATTATGAAATTACAACAATCTAGTCGAATGGTAAGAAATATTATTGTAAGAAAATCTATAAATAAATATGAAGTAAATGCTGCGTGGAAAGCCATTTTTAGTTTAGGTGAAGAAATTACAACACTAGAAAACTTTTTTATAATCAAGATTAAAGAAGAAGATTTATCTGAAGTGATAAGTGCAATTGTATTAAAATTATCAGATAGGATCTATAGAGAAAAATTTAAGCATATTTTAGCTGCTCTTACAACATACAGCGAAATAAAACTTGGCAAATCATATGTTTTAAATTAAATGTAAATTTAAACTTTAAATTATAATATACGATATATGAATATTGATAATTTAAAGTTATATAAAATAAAAAGATTAGATAAGTATAAAAAATATACTCACTTTTTTAATTGCATATATGAAAGTTGTTTTGACTTATTAGAAACTTTACCTAAAAACGTAAAGTTAGAATATGAAGAAGATCTAATATGCTCAATAAATGAAGCAGAAAATTTAGATAAAGAATCAGACTATTTAAATAAGTTTAAAAGCTATAACTTTCTATTTGACAATTTAAATGCAGGAAAAATTAATGCTTTGACGTACAAAGCTTTTCTAGAAGTAGAGCAAAATGAAACAATTAAAAGTATACTAAGAACGTTTAAACCTGTAGATTCGTATGCTAAAAAAGTATCTTATAATAGAGTTAGCAACGTATCAGGTCGGCTTGTTGTAAATAACGGGCCTAACATACTAACACTACCAAAAAGATGCAGATCTATTCTTGAGTCAAGATTTAAAAGTGGAAAAATAATGAGTGTTGACTTTAATGCGCTAGAGCCTAGGCTATGCTTAAAGTTAAACAATAAAGACACAGAAGGTGACATATATAATTTAATAAATAACATGTTAGAGTATGATGATATTGATAGATCTGTTATTAAAAGAGCCATAATATCAGTTTTGTATGGCGCACATTATTCTTCTTTAAAAAATATATCTCCTGAGAAGGCAAAAGAAATATTTGATTGTATTAAAGAGATGTTCGGAGTTAATAATATACTTGAAATATCAAAAAACATAGATTCTCTTGGGTTTAGAAGAAACTATTTCGGTAGACCTTTATGGAATCTAGAAGAAGACAAAGAGCATATATTAATAAATAATTATATACAGTCATCAGCTGTAGATATTGCATTGACTTATTTTACAGATCTGGTTAAAGAAGTAGATAATAATTTAGCTGTTCCTTTGTATATACTTCATGATGCTATTATATTCGATGTTTCAGATGAGTATTCAAATAATTTTGTAAATATTATTAAAAATGGGTATAATAATGACAAACTTGGTAAATTTCCTCTAAAGATAGAAATATTTAATCATAATATTAGAGGAGAATAAAAATGAATAACGTTAAATCACATGTATTACATCAAGTAGCAGCAAGATATATTTGTGGAAAACAAGTTGAATTATCTTTAGAAGGAAGCAATATCCAGCTAGAGTGCTTTCAAGACTTGCTAGAAACATCAAAGATCTTGAAAGAAACATTAGATAACGAAAACAATCTAGATAAAGTTAAAAGCTTGCTAGAAAAGAAAAAAATATTAACCAAAAAATTTCAAAATTTAACAGGGATTACATGGAAGCTTTAAAGCAAAGAAACATCGAAAAACTTTGGACAAACTATACAAAGCTAGCTAGCTTTTTAAAAGACGAAAGTTTTGAAAAGTTACTAGAAGAGCAAGGGCAAAGAATCATTGAGTGTTCTTACTCGCAAAGAGCAAAAGAACCTTTTTGTGGCATTGGTGGACTTGTCGAGTATTCTTTAGAATTACTTAAAACAGCGAAGACATTAAACGAAGCTCTAGGATATCAAGTTTCGCCAAATAGTCTAATCAAAGCATCATTCATTTCAGATATTGGAAGGATTGGAACATTACAAGAAGAACGATTTGTAATATGCACATCTGATTGGCACAAGGAAAAGCTAGGGCAGTTTTACGATTGGAACGAGAATTGCGAAAAATATGTAGTTCAAGACATGTCATTATGGTATGCGCAGAAATACCAGATTGATCTCAGCTGGAATGAATGGCAGTCTGTATTATTATCTAAAGATTTTGCAAACGATGAAAACAGGTTTTATTCTGATTATCGGTGCAGATTATCTATTGTATTAAACATGGCTAAGCAAGCTGTGTTAAAAAATGAAAAAGATACTGTAGATGGATTCTATACATTGCCTTTTTAAGTTAATATATATGTATAAGTCTAAAGAGGTTTAATATGCATAAAGATTTATACGAAAAGATTCTAAAAGAGTTACTTGATTTAAATGAGTTTAGCTCAATGGGTGGAGGAGCTGTTGGTGGAGTTTCTACACCATTAGGTACAGTCACTACAGCTGGAAAAGGTGGGGGCGGTATATATAAAAAGTCAACAGCAACTGATAAGCAGCATAGATCAAAAGGTAAAAAGAAAAAGACATATAACAGATCTGTTCAATGGTATCTTAAAAATGGAGGAGAAAAAGGTAGAAAACGATCGTTAAAAGAAAGTTTGAGTTTCTTATTTGAGGGCAAAACACCGCAATTAGAAAACTTATCTAAAGATCAGATTTTAGCATTTATTGAGCACATGTTGGGTAATGCTGTAGAAGGCTATGAAATAGATATGACTGAAAAGTTTAGTGGTCAACACGTTTCAGTTTTAGTTGGGCCTACTCAATATAGATATAGTAGAAGACAAAGAAAAACTGTATCTAAAGGCCCGATGGTTTTTGTTGCAATAAAGCAAATGTTTGATGACGTAAAGAAAAAGCTTATAAGTAAAGGTAAACCGTCAACGAATATTGATGTTATGAAAGCAAAGTTTAGTGACATATATACGCCTGAAGAATTTGCAAACAGTAGAGCTAGCAGAAGAAATCAATATGATTGGTATAGATTCCTTAACAAAAAAGGTGCATCAGGCGCAATTCTAAACGCTTTTAAGCACTCTTACCCACACAAACTCCCGTCAGGAACATACAAATACTTTGGAATAGAGTCTCTAAAAGCTGATGATAGAAAAGGCGACTATATTTCATATAATATTCAAGGAAGAAAAGAATACGCTGTTGTATACTCTGGCGACTTCACTGAAGACGATGCTAAAGCTATGACAAACCCAAGATATAATATTACTTTTATGAGTCCCGAGCAAGCTTCAAGATTCCCTCAAATTACTGAAGATTATATACAACAGCTAAACAGTATTAAGCAGAAAATTGAAGATTATGCTGGTAGAGCATTTAAAAGATTTGTAGCTGAAGAAGTAAAACCACAAATAGCAGACTTGTTAATGTCTTCACTGGGAGGATCTTTGGTTGCTCAAGACTCACCATTTGAAGGCTTGTTTGTTTCTATAAAAGATCAGATTGGATTTAAAATACCTAATCCTTCTTACAGAGACTTGCAAAGAATACAGTCACCATTTGCTGCAGCATTTGACAAAGATTCAATTGACACAAGAAAAGCAGCAAGAAGTTTACTTGAAGTTGCTAAAGCTATTAGTACAGAAAATGCTAATGACATAACAAGCAGTGAAGTAAGAAAAACATCAACTGGATATCACATTTTAAACTATTTTGCAACACTTAGTAATTTAAAACTTCAGCTATATCTAAGAGTATTCTTTTCTCCACAAGAGTTTAATCAATTAACACAAGAATTAGCTAGCTTAATCAAGAATCCTACAGCTTCTTTATCAGGTCAAATAATTAATACTATATCTTATAAAGTAAAATCAAAAGACTGGCATGTAACAACAGATCAAGATTCATATGAAAATGAAAATGTCCAGACAATATCAGCTTCTTTAAATACACTTCTGCGAAAAATAGAAGAAATTAAAAATTTAAGATAAATTCACGTGTAAATTAAATAATAATATACTATAATGGCAACATGATTGGTAGCCATTCAACCAATTAAAAATTAACAAATTAAAATATAAAATTTATAAAATTATGAGAGGACAATATAATGGCAATTGACATGAACGCAATTCGTAAGAAGCTTAACCAACTTAGCGGACAGAATTCAAAAAAGAATACAATGTGGCGACCTGAAGAAGGCACAGAATCAACTATTCGTCTTATGGCCTATCCTGATAATGATGGACAGCCGTTTAAAGAGCTTATGTTCTATTATAATATTGGTAATAACCCAGGATTACTTGCACCTTACCAGTTTAGCAAGCCAGATCCAATCCAAGAGTTGATTACAAAGCTCCGTGATGAAGGTTCGAAAGAATCTTACGAGCTAGCAAAGAAGCTTTATCCGAAAATGAGATGTTACGCACCTGTAATTGTTCGCGGTGAAGAAGAAAAAGGCGTTCGGCTTTGGGCATTTGGAAAGACTGTTTACCAGACTCTTCTCAATTATATGCTTGATGAAGACTATGGTGACATTACTGATCCTACTGAAGGTCGTGATGTAAAGGTTATCTGTACAAAGAACCCAGGACAAATGTGGACAACTACAGATGTAAGACCTCGAGGCAAGGAAACTCCATTGTCAGAAGATCAATCACAAACAAAGAAGTGGATGGATAACATTCCAAATGTAAATGATTTATTTGAGCTTAAGCAGTATGAAGAGCTAGAGCGAATTATCAATGCTTGGCTTAATGATGATGAAGAAGACAAGGAAGAAACATCACGAGGTGGTTCTTGGGGCAAAGACAAGCCCAATGAAAATAAAAAGGATGACTCTCCTGATGCTATTAATCAAAAGTACGGCGATCTAGATGCAGCATTTGCTGATCTTGAAAGTCTTTAAGGGGTAGTAGTTAGAAAACATGGCTAAAAAGAAAAAGTCTGTAGAAAAAGAACAGTTAGATGACTTTACATCTGATTTAATTAAGTCCTTAAACAAAGAAAGAGGTTCTAGAGTAGCTTACAATCTAAGCACAGATGACTCTCCAACACATGTAAACAGGTGGATTAGTACAGGGTCTAAGCAACTAGACTACATGATATCTAACCAGAAAGACGGAGGTCTGCCAGAAGGCAGAATTGTAGAAATCTTTGGACCACCTAGCATTGGAAAGTCTCATATTGCAACTCAGATTGCAAAGTCTACACAGCAAATGGGTGGAATAGTTGTATATATCGACACAGAAAATGCAACATCAGTAGAAAACTTAAGATCACTTGGTGTTGACATTAAGAAAAGGTTTGTATATGTAGATACACATTGCACTGAAGAAGTATTGTCAATTGCTGAAAGCACTATTATTAAAGCAAAGGCAATGGATAAAGATGTTCCTGTTACTATTATATGGGATTCTGTCGCAGCAACTTCGCCTAAAGCAGAGTTATCAGGTGACTATGACCAGAATTCTATTGGATTACAAGCTAGAGCTATTTCTAAGGGTATGAGAAAGATTACAGGTGTAATTGCAAACGAAAAAGTTCTAATGGTATGTCTAAATCAGATTAGAACAAAAGTAGGCGTATTATACGGTGATCCAACAACAACGCCCGGAGGAATGGCAATACCTTTCCACAGTTCAGTTAGAATTAAGTTGGGTGCTGGTTCTCAAATTCTTAATAAAAACAAAGAACCTATCGGAATAAACGTTTCAGCAAAGACTATTAAGAATAAAGTCTCAGCGCCATTTCGTAAATGCGACTTTGAAATTCACTTTGGTAAAGGAATTAAAGAGCATGAACAGGTTTTTGACTTATTAAGAAAACATGGAGAAGATCAAGTTGATAACTATAGTATTGAAATAAGTGGTGCTGGTGCATGGAAAAATTTATTAGTAACGACTTTAGATACAGGTGATGTAATTGCAGAAAAGAAATTTTATAAAGCAGACTTTCATGAAATTATTTCTCATCCAGAGTATGGTCAATACGTAGACATGCTTTTAGAAAAAGTTATGATTAGAAAGAACGAAACTGAAGATCCTGATATTGATCCAGAGAGCTATTCTGAAATAGCTGCTGTTGCTGATCACATTATTGACACTGATGATGAAGCATTTGACATGTTAAAGTAAGGTATATGCAAAACAAAAGGCCTGTAATTTATATAGATGGCTTGAATGTTTTTATGCGTCACTTTGCGGCTAATCCTGCAAAAAGTTTAAATGGTCAATTATGCGGAGGAATATTTGGTTTCCTTAGAAACATTGACCATTTATGCAGCAAATTTAATCCTATTAGAGTAATTGTTGCATGGGAAGGGGGAGGCTCATTGAAAAGAAGAGCAATAGACCCTAACTATAAAAATGGCAGGCGACCCGTAAAACTAAATAGAAGCTACTATAGTGAAGTTCCTAACACAGTTGACGATAGAAATAATCAATTAAAAGTACTTATTGAAATTCTTTACGAAACGCCAGTAACTCAAATATACGCGAGCGATTGTGAAGCTGATGATGTGATATCGTATCTTGTTAAAACAAAAAGAACAGACCATAGAAAAATAATTGTGACATCAGACAAAGACTATTATCAGTTAATAGACAAAGACACAACTATTTGGTCTCCAAATAAGAAGAAATTAATAGATGAAAAATATGTATTAGACAAGTGGAATATAAGCACGCAAAACTTTTGCCTAGCAAGATGTTTTGTTGGTGATAAAAGTGACGGCCTTAAAGGTGTTAAAGGAGCTGGGTTTAAAACTATGGCAAATCGATTTCCAGAATTAAGTACAGTAAAGGAATTAACAATAGATGATATAATTAATGAGTCAAATAAAAAAGTTAATTCTAGTTGTAAAATAAAGCTATTTGATAATATAATAAATAGTGAGAAAACAATTAGAATTAACTGGAAATTAATGTATTTAGACTCTCTTATGTTAAGCGCCGATCAAGTTAAAAAAATAAACTATCAATTTGAAAATAAGGCATCTAAAACTAATAAAATGAAAGTTTTAAAAACGATAAATAGAGAAGGCCTGAATTCTTTTGATATACATTCTTTTCTAATTTCAGTAAATTCATGCTTAAGGGACAATTATTAATGAGTCAAAAAAGAAACTTTGCCAAATTTGGTAAACCTTTTCAAGAAAAAGTATTTCAATCAATGATTACTGATACTACGTGGTCAGCTCAAATGATTGAAGTTGTCAACCCAGATTATTTTGATTTAAAATATCTTTCTTTCTTGTGCGAAAAATATTTTGCATATTACAATAAATACAAGACTTTTCCAACATTAACTATTTTAATTACAATAATCAAAGAAGATCTATCTAAGTCTAAGGACATTGTCCTAAGAGATCAGATTATTGAATTTCTTCATAGAATGAAATCAAATCCAGACGTTGGTGATTTGCAATATGTAAAAGATAAGTCATTAGACTTTTGTAAAAGGCAAGCTTTTAAAGATGCTTTAGAAAAAAGCGTTGAGCTCATACAAACTGAAAAGTATGAATCTGTCCTAGGCATCATGAAAGAAGCAATATCTGTTGGCATGCCCAATTCTACAGGTCACAACTTCTTTGATGATATAGAAGCTAGATTTGTACAGATTAACAGGCTTGTATGTCCGACAGGTCTAGAAAGATTAGACGCAAAAGATATACTTCGAGGAGGATTAGGTAGAGGTGAACTTGGTGTTATAGCAGCAAATACAGGCGTAGGCAAGTCTCACTTCTTAGTAGACATGGGATGTTCTGCTATGAGAGCAGGCAAAAATGTAATACACTATACTTTTGAGCTTTCTGAACATGAAACAGGCAAAAGATATGATTCTAATCTTTGCGATATTCCAAGCAATGAAGTTATAGAAAGAAAAAAAGAAGTTATTGACAAGTATAGTAAAATGGAGCTTGGTAAACTAGTCATTAAAGAATACCCAACAGGTTCTGCAACAGTTCTTACTCTAAGGAATCATATTGAAAAACTAACTCTTAAAGGATTTAAACCAAGTCTTGTAACTGTAGATTACGCTGATGTAATGAAATCTTCAAGAGCATATGATTCTTTGCGGCATGAGCTAAAGCTTATCTATACAGAGCTTAGAAATCTTGCTGTTGATCTTAACATTCCAATTTGGACAGCATCTCAAGCTAATAAAGATTCTTCAAAAGCAGATGTTGTAGGCTTAGAAAACCTTGGCGAGTCATATGCTAAAGCACAAGTAGCTGACGTTGTATTGTCAATCAGCAGAAAGCCTATGGAAAAGTCAGAAGGAACTGGAAGAATATTTGTTGCAAAGAATAGAGCAGGCAGAGATGGTCTGTTATTTCCTATCAATATAGATACAGCAAAGTCAAAATTTAAAATATTAGACGATTCAGAACTAACATTAAACGAAGCTGTTAAACAAGATAACAACAGTATGAAAGAAAAACTTCGAGAGAAGTGGAAAGAAGTAAATCAAAAAGATGGTTAACATTTATTGTAACAAAGAGCTAGAAAAAACTTTATTTAATAATGACGTAAATGAATATGCGCCTGCTTATAATAGTGAATCTGCGGGATTAGATCTATACAATGCTTCAGACGATGTTGTTATAATGCCTCAAGATTTTGGCTATAGAGGAGAACTAATTAAAACTGGACTTCATGTACTTGTCCCAAAAGGATATGTAGCTATAGTAAAAGAAAGAGGATCAATTACTAAGACACCTTTAAAGTGTAGAGCAGGCGTAGTTGATAGTGGTTATACAGGAGAAATATTTGTAAATCTTGTAAACATTAGTAATCAAGAGTTTACAATTAAAAAAGATGGCAAACTTCCCGTTCAACTTGTTGTTGTTAAATGTGACAATGAGTTTGACGTAATTGACGAAGAAGAATATTTAAAACTATCCCTTTCTTCTAGCAGGAAAGCCGGGAAAATAGGAAGTTCAGACTAAAAAAGGAGCAACGTGTTGAAAAAGTGCTATGGTATTAATATTAACTTAGAATTAGACAATAATCTTACAGATTTTTCAAAAAATCTACTAGAAAATTATTACATGGATGACAATGAAAGCTCTCCACAGGAGAGTTTTGCTCGAGCCGCTGTAGCATTTTCAAATGACAATTTAGATCTAGCGCAAAGAATATACGATTACTCATCAAATGGTTGGTTTATGTACTCCAGTCCAATACTATCTAATGCACCAAAAGAAAGTGAAAAATGTTTAGGGTTGCCTATTTCTTGCTTTCTTACATATGTTGATGATTCTTTGGAAGGATTAATTGAACATTCTGATGAGCTTAGATGGATGAGCGTCAAAGGTGGAGGTGTAGGAGGACATTGGTCTAGCATAAGATCAAATAGTTCTATTTCGCCCGGGCCCATCCCTTTCCTTAAGACAGTTGATAGCGATATGACAGCATATCGACAAGGCAAAACAAGGAAAGGTTCTTACGCGGCTTATATGGATGTATCTCATCCTGATATTATAGAGTTTTTAAATGTTAGAGTACCCACAGGAGGAGATGTCAATAGGAAATGCTTTAATCTTAATAATGCAATTAATGTTACAGACGAATTTATGAATGCTGTTGTTGAAGGAAAAGTGTGGAATCTTTTAGACCCTAATGATAAGTCTATAAGAGATACTGTTGGTGCTAGAGAACTTTGGCAAAGAATTCTAAAAATAAGATTTAGAACTGGAGAGCCTTATATTAATTTTATAGATGAAGCAAATAAGCGTCTTCCAGAATTTCAAAAAGATTTGGGATTAAAAATTCATGGAAGTAATCTTTGCAATGAGGTCCATCTTGCAACTTCTTCTGAACGAAGTGCTGTTTGTTGTTTAAGCTCGCTTAATATTGAAAAATATGATGAGTGGAAAGATACTGAAATTGTTGAAGATCTAATAGAGTATCTAGATAATGTAATACAATTCTTTATTGATAACGCACCTGATCATCTTCAAAAGGCAAAATATTCTGCTTTTAGAGAAAGAAGTCTAGGCTTAGGTGCTATGGGATTTCATGCGTACTTGCAATTAAAAAATATTCCTTTTGAATCAGCGCTAGCAAAATCTATTAACATGAAGGTTTTTTCTCATATTCAAGCAAAAGCAAAACAAAAAACTAAGATTCTTGCTGAACTAAAAGGTGATTGTCCAGACGCTCAAGGCCTAGGTATTAGAAATGCACATCTTTTGGCAATAGCTCCTAATGCAAATTCTTCTATAATTATAGGAACAAGTCCTTCTATAGAACCATGGAAATCGAATGCGTATACACATAGAACAAGAGTAGGATCTTATCTTGTTAAGAATCCGCGCTTAGAAAAAGTATTATCTGAATATGCTGAAAAGAAATCAAGCGATAAATCTGAACAAAAAAGATTTATTGCAAAAACTTGGAAGTCAATTATTTTAAATGAAGGATCTGTGCAACATTTAGAGTGGATGTCTGATTGGCACAAGAATGTTTATAAGACAGCATTCGAACTAGATCAAAGGTGGATAGTAGATCATGCAGGAGATAGACAACAATTCATTTGTCAGGGGCAAAGTGTTAATCTATTTTTTCCAGCTGGAACAAACAAGTCATATGTTAATGCAGTTCATTTGAGAGCTTGGAAAAAGAAACTAAAAGGCTTATACTACTTAAGAACAAACTCTGGTGCAGCAGCAGAAAAAGTTAGTCAAAAAGTAGAGCAAAATAAACTAAAAGACTTTATTGATGACGATGACTGTTTAAGCTGTCAAGGTTAAATATTTTTTATTTTTTCTAAATATTCTTCTTTTGACATTGTTATCTCTATAGGATTTTTTTCTATTCTATAACCTTCAAACTTTAAATCTTTTCTAGAGTTACATAGTTCTTCTATATTTGTTAGGTTTGTTGTACTATCTTCCCATATACATACTTTTTTAATTGTAGGATGATCGTCTAATACTTTAGATATTTTGTCAACTTTAAACTTTGCAGTATCTCTATCATCAGGCTGAAGAAAATATTTGTCTTTGTCAAAAGTCAAATTAACATTGTCCATCATTTCTTTTATATGATCTTTCAAAACGACTTCTCTTCCCGTACAAAACATATTGTATACATAGCTTTTACTTTGAGATTCAATTGCAGAAAGCAAAACGTCTTTTTTCCAAAGACCAGAGCTTAATGTCGGGTTTTTATTCATAAAAGGAGGACCAAGGCTTTGTGGACTAGTATCCCAGTCTTCGTTTATCTCATGAGATCTAACTGGAGGATTATCTTGATCCCACATCATATATACATCGTAATCTTCGTACCACCATTTAGGTGGGTAAGGACTTCTAAAAAGAGTGTCATCAAAGTCATACATATGCAATTCAGTATACTCAGATTCTCCTTCATTAATAAATCTTTGCCAAGATTCGAATAAAACTCGATAATCTTTATTTTTCATTCAATATTCCTTATGTAAAATATATAAATATAATATATAATATACATATAATTTAAAGGATACAAAATGTCTTACAAAGATATTAAAATTTATACAGAAAACTATCTAAATACAATAAATGATAATTTAATTCCTGATGTCGCCGCAGTTATTATTATTAGAGACAACAAAGCTTTAATTTTACAAAGAGGATCAACAGCACCATGGATGCCTTTAGTTTGGAATTTACCCGGAGGTGGTATCGATAAAAATGAGACATCTGAGGAAGCAGCAAGAAGAGAAGCAAAAGAAGAAACTAATATAGACTTGACAGGATACAATTTAATTTCTCTAGGCAAAGAAGAAGATAAAGAAGGCTGGGTTTTAGAGACATTCATGACAAAGTTGGCACAAGAAATCAAGCTTTTACCTGATAACATTGTGTTAAAGAGCGAAAGAAATTCATTACTACCCTACAGTACTATAAAAGATAAACTTGGTCATACAAAAGAAATACAAGAAAATACTGACTATTCGTGGATATCTTTTGAAGATTTAAACAATTATGATTTTGTACCGAAAGTTAAAGAAAAATTAAGAAAGGCTTTTGAAGTTTAAATGTCATTACTAAAATATAACAAGACATACAAACCATTTAAATACGCATGGGCAATGGAAATTGCAGAATCACATGAAAAAATTCATTGGGGTAGCTGGGAAGCAAAGTTACAGGAGGATGTTAATCAGTGGAAAGGCGGAAAAGTATCCAAAGAAGAAAAAAATCACATTACGCAGATTCTAAGATTATTTACACAAAGTGACGTACAAGTAGGAGGTAATTATTGTGATCTGTTTATACCTAAGTTTAAAAATAATGAAATTAGGAGTATGCTATTAAGCTTTGCAAATCGTGAAGGCACGCATCAACGTAGTTATGCTCTCCTTAACGATACATTAGGCTTGCCGGAAGAAGAGTATAGTGCGTTCTTAGAGTACAAAGAAATGTCTGACAAGATTGAATTTATGCAACAAAATGACGTCTCTACTAGAAAAGGCCTGGGCCTAGCGCTAGCACAGTCTGCTTGCAACGAAGGAATGTCGCTATTTTCAGCTTTTGTAATGCTTTTAAATTATCAGCGCTTCGGTAAAATGAAAGGAATGTGCGAAATTGTAGAGTGGAGCATTAGAGACGAAACAATGCATGTTAAAGGTATAACACAGCTATTCAGAGAATATATTAAAGAACATCCTAGAATAGTTAATGATAAGTTTAAAAAAGAAATATATCAGATGTATAGAGATGCTGTTAAACTTGAAGACAAAGTTATTGACTTAGCCTATGAGATGGGTGCCATAGAAGGGCTAGAAAAAGAAGAAGTAAAAAGCTACATAAGATATCTAGCTGATAGGCGCCTAATTCAGTTAGGGCTTAAGCCTAACTTTAAAGTAAAAGACAATCCTCTTGACTGGATCGACTGGATAATAAATGGTGATTCTTTTAAGAATTTCTTTGAAGGTACAGTTACAGATTATAACGCAGATGGCATGAGCGGCGAAACTTGGGGTTGGGAATCTATTTGATGAAAATTGTCAACACAAAAAATATAACTACAATACTTAATTGATATAATAACATACAGATTAAAAAAGGATTAAGCGTTAATGAACTTCATTACAGAAATATCACCACTAATTAAAACTTTAGAGCTGAAAGTTGAACCAATAATAATTGTTATTAATGAATTCAACGAAGAAACATCAAACACATTTTCAGAAGCTGTAAGCTTAGCTCATAATACGGGACAAAAAGTAATACCCGTTATTATTGATTCTTATGGAGGACAAGCGTACTCTTTACTGTCTATGATTTCTACTATAAAATCTTCTAATATTCCAATAGCAACTATAGTAAAAGGAAAAGCTATGTCATGTGGCGCAATATTGTCTTCTTTTGGTGAAGACGGTTTAAGGTTTATGGATAAAGATGCAGTACTTATGATACATGACGTATCAACTGCAGCTTTTGGAAAAGTAGAAGAATTAAAAGCAGATGCAAGAGAAGCTGAAAGACTGAATAAGAAGCTATATGCAATGATGGCAAGAAACTGTGGCAAAGCAGACGATTACTTTCTAAACCTAATTCACGATAAAGGTCACGCTGACTGGTTTTTAGAAGCAGAAGAAGCAAAAGAGCACAACATAGTTCAGCAACTAAGAATACCTCGTCTAAAAGGCAAAGTATCAGTAGATATAGAGCTGGATTAATGAATTATAACGGAATATTTTTTGTAGTATTTTGTCTGGCATTTGCGTCTTTTATGAATATAATTGAAAACGATCCAAATAGTGACTACTATGAAAAAAGAGTAAAAGCATTAGAAAGGCTAGAGAAGTACAATATAGAAGCAAACAATGCACTGGAAAATATTTCACTTCACTATAGATTGTCAAAAGAATCAGTAATAAATATTATTTCCAGTAATAATGATCATGGAGACGTTTTTGATTATTTTCGTAAAGAATTGGATAAAAATAAAGATTCTGATTATAGTAATAGAAAAGAAATTCCTGCTTATTATAGAGAAAATTAAATAAAATTAAGGATTATTAATGGAACAATTTAAAACATTAAATAAAAATAGAGACTATGTAAAAGAGCTTCAAAGTGAAGCAGGAGTAAGTGTTGATGGTGTTTATGGACCTAATACGCATAGAGCTGCAAGAGAATACTTTGGCATGCCTATTATGATGCATATGGGTAAAGTTGTACCTATTGACTCACCTCTAGAGATAGACTGGTCTGCATCACTATATGAGTTAGATGACGGTACAAAAAACTGGTATACAAGGAAAGCAGATCCTAAGACTATATGTGTACACTGGGGAGGTTTAAACAGCAGACACTGCTATAATGTATTTAACATGGCGAAAGGAAGACATGTATCTTCACACTTTCTTATTGGTAGAAATCATAAGACTGGTGAATACGAAATTTTGCAATGCTTAGACACAGGACTAGTTGCATATCATGCAGGTAAGTTTAATAAACACTCAATTGGCGTAGACATTTGCATGCATCCTGAAGAGAAGTATTGGGAAAAAACTCAGAAGTGGTACCCAGATGCTTCTTTGCAAGTTTGCAAGATTCCTGATAGTAGAGTTAAAGGTAGGAAATGTGTGATGATTGGTGATGAGTTTGCTGATCTAAGTAGACAATTCTTGCAGGCGCTGAGAGAAGCTTCTGGTCTTTTGGAAAAGCCCGTATGTGAATCATTAGATGTAATGCCTGTAAAGGAAGCATCTGAATATAGCATCGTGGGCCATCACAACATTTCAGCAAGAAAATGGGATGTTATTCCTTGGGCAGAAAAGCTTTATTGCGGACTAGATTAAGTTATTGAGTAAATTATAAGTGTAGGGTAACATACATTACCGTCTTCATCTTCATGAAGCTTAGGAAACCAATTACCCGTATTGTTTGTTCTAAACTTTAGCTGCCAGTTTTTAGAACCTGAATAGGTAGGTATTAAGAACTTAGCTCTAAGAATATAGTGACCATCATTATAAGCATCTGTAATCCCTAAGTATTCATGGCCAGTTTCACTTCCTCCCGTATCATAAGTTAATGCTAAGAATAAGTTATGATTAATACTAGAATTGCTGTGTGAAACAAACGAGAAATCATAGACAATATAGCTTGCATCTTCGTGAGGTTCATACGAAGCATTAGATCCTGTAATAGTTGTATAAGTACTTGTGCCTAATTGCGAAGATACACTAGCATCTATGTTTTTATAAACTTTTTGAATGATTTTTTCTTTTTTAATATAACTCATTTTATAGACTTTATCTCTAAGAAAGGCTTTGGTGAGTAAAAAGAATCGTTCCCGGAAAGGTCGATTCTTTTTGTATATTGTGCTTTACCGCTCCCAGCAATAGCTTTCCATTGCGCTTTTAGTTGCTTACTACCATCCCAACCACTTAAAATAAATACAAAAGTTTTAAACTCTGAAGGGTATCCAGATCCTGAGTTTAAACCCCAAGAAAACTGTTGACTATTATCAACGTCTTCCCAAGAAGACGTTGAAGTATTATACTGAATAAGTTTAAAATCAAAAGTCCCGTATGATGTATTATAAAACAAGCTAGTAGAATATTCATATATCACAAAAGACGGACTGTTGTAACAATTATAAGTTATGTCTGATGCTTCTAAATCAAGTCAAGTTGTACTTGAACCCTGAGCTGACGGACTATTTGATATGTTAGTTTGAACATTAAAAATATTTCTTTCTGTACTAAGGTATGACATTTCACTTTGTCCCAACACAAGAAACTATAGGATCGAAAAATTTTGTATTTTCTTTGTTAGAATGTAAATAACCTTCCAAGCTGTCAGATTCTTCTTTACATTCTATTTTTAATTGTTTAGCACCTGCCCAAGCATTCAAAAGAAACTTTATACATACTTGATTTGAGCCGGCTTTTTTTGTTTTTATTGTCATGTATGCACCATTTATTACATCCCATTCGTTAGTACCAGTATTGTACTCTAATATCCTGAAATTTATCTTTGATGTTTCATCTTTATATGTCCAAGAAGTGACATACTCATATACTACTTTTTCTGTAATAGAAAAAGGTTCATAAGTAATTTCAGAGCCTAATGCTGTAGAAAAAGAATTTGTTAAGTCTTGTCTAGCTGTAGTCGTATACTTTGACATCTTTTTATTGTAAAAAGCAGAGTATTTTAAATATGACATAATTTTATTGTAAACTTTCAAATTAATAATATAATAACAATATAAATATGGAAAAGGTTGGAAATTTAGTGAAAAAAAAATATTTATATGCTGACAATATTGGTTTTTTAGATCTAGTGCAATATATGGGAGAAGATATAACTGTAGTAAACTCTGCTAGAGTATCTTTTGGAGTTCAAAAATCAGAAATTGATAGCAAAGACAAAAAGTTAATTAACTATTTAGTTAAACACAAACATACTTCTACATTAGAACATAATATTGTAACGTTTAGAATCAAAGTTCCTTTGTTTGTAAGAAGCCAGCATCATAGACACAGAACATGGTCATACAATGAAATATCTAGAAGATATACAGACTATAATATAGAATTTTATACTCCAAAAAGTTTTAGAACTCAGCATAAAACAAATAGACAAGCATCTAGCTCTGAAGATTTGATTGATCCTAAAGTATATTTAAGTAGCTGGAGTGGCGAAGCAAAAGTATCAGAGCTGTATAAAGAGCATTGTAGAGAATCTTTAGACTTATTTAATAATTTTGTTGAATCAGGTGTCTGTAAAGAGCAAGCAAGAGGAATTTTGCCACAAACAATGTACACAGAATACTATGCAACAGCAAATCTAAATAATGTTCTCAAGTTTATAGAGCTTAGAACGCATGAAGGAGCACAATGGGAGATTCAACAGCTAGCAATTAAAATGCTAGATATCATTAAAGAGCTTTGGCCAATTACAGTTGAAAGTTATATTAATAAATAAACGAACACAGTAATATTTAGTATAGTATAAAAAAGGATTTATATTATGCTAAAAAAAAATAAACTATTACTTGAAAGACACAGTGATTTATTAAATACATTAGTTAGATGCAGAATTAAAATAGAAGAAAGAGAAGACCCGACAGTTCTTGATATCATGACAGATATAAGAGCATTACCCGGGATTGTTACAGTAAGACAGACTCTCAAGGTTACAGATGTTGTTACTTCTTATGGTCACAGATTAATTGAATTAAATGTATCTTATATACCTGCTTTTATAGAAGAAAAAGATAAATTTATGACAGTTGTTAAATCTTTAAAAAAAGTAGAAGGAATTGACATGGTAAAAGTTATTGAACACGACGATGACTCTTTGAATAGACAATTGCAAAAGAGACCATTGATAATTTAAAAAAAGGATAGATATGAAATTACATGATACAGCAATAGCTCAAATAGCAAAAATTGTACAAATGGCAATATTAACAGGAACAGACATAGTTGACCATTTAAGGATGGTCGAATTAGAAGTAAATAAAGATGGCTTATTGAAGCTTGAGAAAGAGTATAAAGAAATATTTGACAATAGCATTGAAAAAATGTTAACTAATGTAAACTCTCAAAGCAAAGAAGAAGAAGATGAGCACTGATAAGCTTAGAGATGTTTTCTGTAAAAGAGAAAGCTTCATGCTTTTAATAAAAGAAAAGTACCCAGAGACATATACATCTTGGCCTGTTGATATAAGCGAAAAAAATAGTCAAGTAATAATCAGAGAAACAGCACTTAAAGGTGTTGAAGAAATGTTTGAAGCTTTAGGGCATTTAAAAAACTGGAAGCCTCATAGGGAAACAGATGTGCCCGAAATTAATAGAGAAGAATTCCTAGAAGAAATAGTTGATGCATTTAACTACTTCTTTTCTCTAATGATTTTAATGGGTGTAGACGTTGATGAATTTTATAATGCATTTAATGCTAAGGACAATATAATTAGAAGGAGATTACAAAAAGGTTACTAGTTATGTTTTTATTTGAAGATCTGAAGTTTTATACAAACGAACATTTCAGATCTTCAAGCTATATAACAGAAGCTTGGGACAAAATAGAAAGCATGCTTTTGTTTTACTTGGGAATGCTCAATGATATTAACATTTCAATAATAATAGACTCAAAATCTATTTACTTTACTCTAACTTCTAATTTCAAAACTTACACGAGTATAAGTAAAAGTATATCTTCTAGTCATTGTTTAAGCCTGTGTGTAGACTTTTATACTGAAATTGATATTGATATTGATACAAATTGCAAGGATTTTTCTTGTAATATTATGAAGAGTAATTTTTTCTATAGCGGGAAAAGAAAAGATGAAGGCGTTGTAGAGTTTAATGGGAACTTTTGTTTTAAACTCAAAGACTACTGTAGATTTAAGAAAATAATATTCACAAATTTATCAAGAGAAATACAATATGCAATACATAAAAACATATTCTATCTAGATATTGAAAAAGATTACAGATCAGAAATTGATGCTGAATTTGAGTCTATTCAAGCATACATGTTATTTGATAAGTCTATTGAAAAAGCTAAAGCTTGTCTTACAAGTAATAACATTATACAGGAAAAAAACATAAAAATTATTGAAACATTAAAGGATTTAATAAATGAAGAGTAAAGTAAATTTAAAAAAAGTATACGACATGCTTTTTGAAGTATCTAATGAAGATGATAAAAATAGTGACCTATCTAATTTACACATGTCAGTAAGTGACATGCTAGAAAGAGCTTCGAAAACTCCTACAAATTGGGCTGATATATTTCAAGCAGTAGAAGCGTTTAGAAACGATCTTTTGAGCGATGACAGACAAGACTCATCTGCTACAGAAGCTCAAATGGGATTAGTTGTCCCATTAATAGCGTATTTCGTTCTTGTTCTCGAGACAGATGTAGTAGCTTTCCCAAACGAAACAAGAATATTTATAAATTTAATAAAAGACAACTTCAGTTCAGAAAGGCAAGTAGACAAGCTAAAACATTTTTTAAATGTTCTCCACCCGGGAAAATTTAAAAAATCTATTGATTATTCTGACGTGTAAATTTAATTCTATTGTATTATAATAAAAAGTAATACAAACAAGGAGGAATTAATTGCCTATTAATAATAATTTAGAACCAGTGACATTGCCTATGGATCTTAAGTTTAATCAAGATCCAAAAACTGATTTTATCAATAATCTTGAGTCATTAAAGATTGAAGTTATTGATGCGCCTACAAGAGCTCAAGCGCAGAAGATCGCATGGAATATGACTAAAGCTACTTGGGCAGATATACCTTCTGAAACTAGTTTTGAAACAGCAGGTTATCTAGAAGCATCAAAGAACCTGCAAGATGTTTTGAACTTTAAAGCTTTACCGACGCCAATGGAATGTTTAGGCTTCACGTTCAAGATTAGCGGTATTGATACACAGACTGTTACACATCTTATTAGGCATAGAGCAGGATCATTTGCAGCACAATGTACTGGTGATAGAGATCTAAGGTATGATAATGCACTAGTGCCAGAATCAATTGAAAACTGTAACAAAGTAGGTGATGAATTAGACTTCTATTTTAGATATATTAACATTGTAAATGAATCAAAAAAATTATATTCTGAAATGGTTGATTCAAAAATTGTTTCAATGATGGACGCTAGAGTTATACTTCCAAAGTGTATGGAGACTTTTTACATTGCAAGATTCAATCTAAAAGACTTGATTGGCTTTATTAAACAGCGCCAAGACGTTCAAATTCAACCTGAAGTTGACAATATTCTTGCAACACGAATTGCAAGACTAGTAGTTGAGAGAATCCCAGAAGTAGCAACATGTCTAGACTTTGGCAAGCCTGATATGCATTATGTAAGAACTTTTCGTGTAGAACAAACTGACGGTTCGTTTACTTCCAAGGGAACAAATTTATATTACCCAGAGCCTAAAAATGATTTGTTTGAATTTAACGAAAATGACTCTATTTACAGCTGTAGAAGAGAAGAAATTAACGGTAGAAGTGATAAAGATGAAAAAATATTTACAAGAATGTGGAACGAAGATGTTAGTTACATCAACACAATTAAGGAGAAGTTTTAATATATGAAAGTTTATTTAGCTAGTGGTTGGTTTAATCCTGAACAGGCAGAAGAATTGACAATGCTTGAAAACATATTTGACAACAGATCAGATCATTTTGAATTAGCATCACCAAGAAGGATATTTGTTTGTCCTCCGAATGCTCCCAAAGAAGTTCAAGATGAAACTTTTGAAGGAAATCTATTTCATATTAAGACGGCTGACTTTTTACTTGTCAACACAAGAGACAAAGATATTGGTACTATTTGGGAAGCTGGATATGCTTACGCTTCCAATAAACCAATCGTATACTTTTGTGCTGGTTTGCCGTATGGCGCTAAATTTAATTTAATGCTAGCAAGAAGTGGAATTAAAGTATGCACTTCTTTTGAAGAGTTAGAAGAATATTTGGGTAGAGTAATAGAAACAAAATGTTTACCTTTAGAACCTTATGACAAGTCAATTGAATAAAAAATTCTGGACATTTAAAGATACTAGCAACTACAACTATATAAAAGAAAATGATTTTTATATATTGGGTAAACCCGATGTGCATAGATTGTTTAAATTTAAAAGATCATTCTTGCTAGAAGTAAATATTAATGGAGAAAATCATTACGTAATACCTATTAAGTTTGTATCTAGAGAATTTCCTAAAGGTCATTATGTAGGTGTCGGTGAATTAAAAGAAAGAAGAATTTCTTTTGCAGACAATGATATAAAAAATGTTTTCTAAAAAAACAAAAAGAACTATAATTATGAATTTAAAATTAGAAAAGATATATAAAAACTGGACTATTCATAACTTTGTTGGTCATCCTTTAATGCAGTTTTTATATATAATTAATATGAATCAAGCAGCTAAGAATGTTCATGACAAAACACTCCCAATCATTGAAGTAAAAAACAAAACAAAACATGTCAATATTGACGATAAAGAGTAGTTATTTTGCTCAGCAAAATAAAAGTAAATGATTTAATAAACTTTAGACTTATAGTTGACGAAAAAGATAAAAACATTGGTTTGGTTTGCAAAGTACAAAGAGATTTTAATTTCTACAACATGATAACAATATTTGCAAAAAACAAAGTTGTGTTAATACCTGAGACTTTGATTGAATATAGAATTTTACAAAAGAAAAAAAGGAAACAATGCGAATAGGAATAACTGGGGAAAAAGGTTTTATTGCTAGGAACTTATCAAAGCTTATACAAACATCTAATCACGAGTTTGTATCTCTAGATAGCTCTAGTTTTGCCAATGAAAACATGATATACACACATAACAACGAAGTTTGTGTATATAGCAATACTATAAAAGACTGGGTTGACTTATTTGATGAAGAAAATATTGACGTTGTAGTACATAATGCAGCTGTAGTTGGAACAGATGTTGTGGCGCTCAATCCAGAGGCTGCAGTTAATACAAATGTTTTAGGCACAAAGATAATTACAGAAGCTGCCAACATTTCAGGTCTACTCAACGTTTATTTTGGAACAACTGTTATATATGACACTTATGTTTATCAAGATTCGGATATTGTTGAAACAAGTAGCATATTCCCTAGAACAGATTATGCTATTCAGAAATACGCAGGAGAAATGATTGTAAGGAGTAACGCAAAAGAGTGGTTAGTTGTGAGGCCTTTGTTTGCTTATGGCGGAGAAGGTGACATGAATTCTTTGATTGCAAAGTCTTTGTTTGCAATCAAAAACAATATAAAAAATATTGACATGTTTCTCAATCCTGAAAAAATTAAAGATTATATGCATGTAGAAGACTTCTGCACTAACGTATTAAAACTCGTTAACTCAAAAGTTAGAAACCAAGATTTTAATATCACAGCTAGTAATCCTTATAATACTCTAGAAATCATCGGTTTAATTGAAGAAGTTTCAGAAGCTAGTTTAGAAAATATAGTTAATTGGCATCCTGAAACTGATTACTTGGGCAATCATAGACTTTCAAATAAAAAATACTTGCAGTTTATGGAAACTTCAAAGTCTAGATCACTTAAAGAAGGCATTAGAGACTCATGGCGCTCAATCAAGAATGCTGATAGCGAGTATAATCCTTTGAAATATTTAGATGAAGCAAAAGACAAAGGCATTGATCTAAAAGATTTTTTTCCTAAATAATAGTTCTTTGCTTGTATAACTTTCTGCATCGTATAATAGTTACTATAAAAAGGAGTATCTATTATGCCAAGAAAGACGACTTTAGTAGAACTAACATGTAGTCATTGCAAAATAAAATATAAAAAGCATATGTCTAAATCTTTAAATTCTAAGTTTTGTTCTAGAAATTGCAAAGATGATTCAAGCAAGAAAAGAGAGAAAAAAGAGTGTTTAAGCTGCAAAACTTTATTTGAAACAAATAGAAACCAAGTTTATTGTAAAAGAGAATGCTACATTAAAGAAAACAAAATAAAGAGAGTTAGCTTAAATTGTCAATTTTGTGGTAAAGATTACGAAAAGCCTGAGACCAATATTACTAAGTATTGCGGAAAAGAATGTCAAAATAAAGCACAAAGTAGTGGCTTAAAAGAAATACCTTCTAATGGAAGAATGGGATTTAGATATGATTTACCAAAAAACTATTTTTTCAAATCTTCTCTAGAAGCTGACTATGCAAGATGGTGTGAGTTTACAAATAAACCTTACATTTATGAACACAAAACATTTACAGTTCAATATGAAGGAAGGGAAAAGCACTATACACCAGACTTCTACCACCCAGATGAAGACAGGTACGTAGAGTTAAAAGCAATAAGAAGAGATAGAAAGTTTAATTCAAATTTGCTAGCTGCTGACTTGTTAAAAATTGATGGTGTCAATATTGATGTATTATTAATGCATGAGTTTTATACACAAATAAAGCAGAGCAATCACTACTGGCTTATTGAAAACATTGAAAACAAAAATTACAATGGAACAAGACACCTTATATATCTTAAAAAACATTGACACATTATAATTACTATAGAATAAAAATGAATTCTATTTTTATTTAAATACTAGAAAGTTAAACATGTCATACATTAGATCAAGTTCTGTAAATAAACAAGAATTTTTAGTAAATACAACAGACTTTACTAAGCAAGTAATAACTACATCCTTAGTTGCGTACAGTGGTACAGCAATAGAATATACACCTTTTGAAAACGCTGAAAGTGTTGTTTATGAGGTTAACTTTACAGTTTCTTGGGATCCAGATCCTCAAGGATCGTATCTATGTACTAGAGTTCAGTATTCAGCTGATGGCGGCTCAAGTTGGTCAACAATTAGTGGTACTAAAATACTTGAAGGTACATTTAGCAGTATTCAAGATCATGACTGGATGAATATAAATTATACTTTTATATTGGACTCATGGTCTGGCTCGAGAAAAATAAGAATTGCAGGAAGATCTCACACCACATTTCAGGATTTTACTGTAGGAAGACAATATTATGCTCACAGTGCTGAGGGCGCTGCAGCACCTCCACACGTATCAATATATTCGGTGACGTTATGACATATATGAATAAAAAGCAAGTCAACATTAAGAAGAATTCTTCACCTGCAAAACAATCAATAAATGACACTTATGTTGAGATAACAGGATCTAGAGGTTCTATAAATACAGTAGATTCTAATAGTAAAATAGTATACAGGTTTGGATATAATATACAAATAGATGGAACTACAGGCTCAAAATGGTTTTTGCATATAAAGCTTCAAAAAAGCACAGATAGTTTCTCGAGCAATATTACTGATGTAGAGGGTGCAAATTACAACATAGCCTCAGATCTGACATCAGCTGTTGATCATCTTTATAGATATAACACAGCGTTTTTTGTAATTAATGGTCTTGATGGTGCTTATGAGTTAAGACTAGTATGCAGAGCTTATTCTAGCTCTCTAGAACCACAGTTACATCAATCTGATTATTTTGATGGCGTCGCTGAGACAAACTATACTGACACTTCTTTGATTATTTTCGAGGTATAAAATGACTTATGTAAATACACGTTGGGGAAAAAACACACAAGCAGTAGTAACAGAAAACACTTCAGCACAAACCACGTCTACTAGTTCAAACTCATGGGTAACTATTAATGGATCAGAAATATCTTATACTCCTGATGCAAGTGCAAGCAATGTAATATATGAAATAGGATTTTATGTAGAAGCCTTAAACAAGTCTTGTTTTCAAAACATTGTATTAGAGCATAACACTGGCAGCTGGTCTGCTATAAATGCTAAGTATGGAAGAAATTTTGGTTCGAGTCCTGCTGGATCATACTTGAGAGATTACCTGTATTATAGATTTATAATTCCTTCTTGGACGGGATCTAGAGACTTAAGGCTCAGGTCAGCTTCACATATAGCTAATTATGACGCCAACTATCACGCAATTACAGATTGGGACGGCGCTGGATCTGTTACAGACAGATTCTGCAATACAAGCTTATTAGTATATTCTGTTTGAGCATATTTATATTTAAATAAAAAAAGAAAGGATTACATGAGTTATTTAGTAGATGCAATAAATTTTTCTAATTTTGTTCACAATGTTGACACTGCTTTCACAAAAGAAGCAGTTTCAACAACAATAGAGTATTACCCTGGAACAGAAGTTACTTATACACCCACAGTTGGTTCTAGTAAAGTCATTTATGAATGTAATTTACAAACTTCATGGAATCCTGACGGCACAGGGTCATACACTTGTTCTAGGCTTCAATATTCAACTGATGGTGGCTCTTCATGGTCTGATTTTGATGGCACTAAGCTAATGTGCGGCTCATGGTCTTCTATTACAGACCATGTTTGGTCAAACTACATGTGGGTATTTTCAATACCCACATGGTCAGGTTCAAGAAAAATAAGGCTAGCAGGAAGATCTTATAACACCACTACAGAATTTACAATTGGCAGATCTTATAATGTTGAATACTCAGAAGGAGTTGGATCATGTCCCCATGTTACAATATATTCGGTAAACTAATATGACTTATAATATAAAAAAGTTTTTTTTACTACAAAATTCTGATGCTCCATCTGTTCAAACAATATCAACGACATATACAGAAATAACTGGTTCTAGATGTCAAGTTAATACAGTTGCTAGCAAGAGCGTTCTTTATAAATTTAATTTTTATCTTTCTACAATATACACATTTGGTTCAAATGGTAATTATGATAAACCTTTGATTCATATTAAATTGCAAAAAAGCAATGATGATTTTTCGTCTAACATAGAGGACATAGACGGCAGTCAATTTAACGCTTCAGGTGATACAGAAGAAAGTAGAGACTATTTTTATAGTACTTTTTCGCCTATGTTTATATTAGAAAATATAAACAACGAATACTTGCGATTGGTCGCTAGATCTTATTCAACAACAAATAGAGCAAATCTTCACAGAGGATACCAGTTTGATGGCAATAGCTCTTCTGAGTTTTATTTTAACACAACTTTAAGTGTTATGGAGATATAAAATGACCTATATGATCCCAGGTGACTTAAAAAGTATACAGTACTTAAAAACTACACATACTTCAATGCAATCTTCAAGTAACTCTGGAAATACGTTGATTACTTTGACAGGTTCAGAAATTTCATATACACCTTTTCCTGACTCTGAAAAGGTAGTTTATGAAATAAGCTTTTACGCCGAAAATTCTGGCTATCCCTTCGTATGTTGCCATCTAGAGCATGCTGACGCTGGAAATACTAACTGGACAGAAATCAATGCGAAATACAAAAAAAACATAGGTGTCGGCGGAATCACGGGTCAGCTCAACAGATATTATATAGCTTGGAGATTTGTTTTGCCTTCTTGGTCTGGAGAAAAGCAGCTTAGAATCAGGATAGGTTCTCATAATTCGAATAGAAGTCTTGATTTCCATAAAATAAAAGTCTGGGATGGTGCTGGAGCAAATGATAAATTTTGTGATACAAACCTTTTAGTATATTCTATATAAATTCTAATATAATATGATATAATTTCTATTATGAAAAAATACAAAAAAAATAATAAAGCGTTTTCTTCTTTAATAACATGCTTGCTTGCAGGTGTATTAGCTGCTATTTCTTTTTTTATAATAAGATTTGGTGTAATTTCAAAAAATACTTTACACGAAAAGCAAGCGCTAGATGCTTGTGGACATTCAGTTGGAAACAATATTATTTATACAAATAATATAACTGAATCTTGTTTGAACTCAAATAATTCATCTTGTAATCTAAGAGGAAACAATTTAATATCTGAAGATACTGACTTCTCATGTGTTGACAATGGATTAATATGTGAAGATGAAAATAGTTGTTATAGAGAATTAGTTGTAACATCAAGATATAACCCAGGAGCTAGATTTGTTGAAAAGTCTGTAAGGGTTAAAGTAAACGAAGAAGTTCATGATGTAGAAAGAATTGATGCAGCAGTTGTTTTTCTTCTTGATTATTCTGGATCTATGCAGGGCAATAGAATATTGCAGTTAAAATCTGCAGTTAACAGTTTTATAGACGCAAATTATGATCTAAACTACGCTGTTTTAACATATAACGATAACGTTATTGAAGCATCAAGTATTTCAAAAGGTTTTGACCACGATCAAACTGCTAGGTCTATCGTTAGTAGAAATGTAGCAGGAGGTGGAACAAACTTTATAAGACCTATTCAAAGAGCACTTTCTTTAATATCACAAACTAGTCATGAAGTATACTATATAGTCCTAGTGTCAGATGGTAGTCCAAATGAAGGAGCAGCTGACTCTATGAATATTGTCAATAATAGAGTCAGATCGATCAATTCAGATCACTGCATATACTCGACATCATTGAACCCATGTATAACAATATTTTCGTTAGGGGTTGACAATGCAAATACTTCTATTTTAGATTCTTTAAGTGGTAACTCACTAAGTCAAGATCATAATGATTTTTCATATGAAATATCTGCAAATGAAACTACATTAGCATTTAGCGCTATAATAAAAGAGATAATGTGCAGAATAGGCCCAGTTGCAACAGAAGATATTATCTATGTGTTTAATGGTATTGACCCTCTAGAAGAAAACGTAGACTACGTGCATGACAGGAGCAATAAAGCAATTAAGTTTTATGATGTGCCGCCTTTAAATATATGTGAACAGATAATAAACAATAACGATAATATAACAATAAGGTGGGGGAAACCTTTAGTTGAAGTCATTAACTAGTCCGTTTATTAGCCAATTTCCCATATCTCTAATCTACCGTAAGCTGTAAAATATCCGTATACACTAGTTGTATATCTATCACCAACAGTATACGACTGATTTGTTGTACCTGAATAATTTAAACTTACAGATCTTGTGATATTTCCGTTTATAACTATTGCTCTAGCAGCTTCATCACATCTATATAACTCGTTATTTAAATAAGCTTCGTAATAATCAGCTTGAACACCTAGCTTTCCTAGCCAACTAGAATTAGTTTCATCGTACCATCTAAATTTTCTATCACTTGACCATTTTGCTGAAGTAAATCCTGTGCTCGAGCTTAGAGTAGCTTGTAAGATATACTTTTTATTTGCTGCTAAAACTATATCATTACTACTTACTACAGCTGATCCTGATGTTGACGTTCCCCAGTCAATAGACGGTATTGTTACTTTTGGTGAAGATTGAGAAATAGTTACGCCACTAGTGTCTAATGATATAGATCCAACTTTTAAATCAGGATATAACTTTGATAAATACGTCATTTATTTATTCCTTAGTACGAAAATTTTTGATTCATCTTCACAGAACCATCCAGTATTATACTTGCCTATTACTTCTACGCTAAACGTTCCACTACAAACAGCAAGTATGTCTTCATCAACTTTTCCGTAAGTGCCAGCGGTTTCAGCATTTGTCATTGCTGCATGTGATATTGGCATGCTTGTACCTACAGCTTTATACTTATGATAGAAATCACTGCTTGAGTTAGATGAAGCAATATAACCAAATATAATAGATTCATTACTTAACGTAAATTCATTGTTACTTCCGTTTGCAGTTATCCAGTCATAATCTTCTTGCTTTGTAAGGACACCTTTTATTCCAGATGCAGTCCCGTCAGCGCCAGCTAAAATTCTTGTGCTATTGCTTCCATTTAATTGGCCAAAATACTTGTTGTTAATTGTATACGTCATTTTTTAAATCCTAGAATTATTCCGTAAGAAAGACTATCAATTATTTTTGTAACATCGGATGTGCTTTTATTAGCTTTTATAATTATACTTTTACTGCCATCTAAAGTATCAATTACAGAACTAGATTCCTCTATTGAAGATGAATTACCATTTGTTCCGTTAATTTTTGCTGTCGTAGTGTTTTCAATAGTAGATCCGTCTGAATAGTGTAGTTTTGTGTATACATAAGTGCTAGTTGAAGTTCTTTCGATCCCTAGGAAAAATCTAACTATAAATTCATATCCTGACGGCAACGTTATTACATTGCCTGATAAAGTTATAGCATCATCTCCTGACATACTATTAATTGGCACAGTATCACTAAAAGATGAAGTTGAAGTAATAGAAAAATCACTTCCTAATTTAAATTCACATAGCAAACTTTCTGCTACGTCTGTAAGGTTTATATTGTAAGACATTTTACTATTTCTTCCTGCTCATCAGAAACCTCAGACCACCCAGGAATATTTAGCGATTTAAAATCTCTTTCATTGATAGTACATTTATTCCACTCTAATAATAACACTTTAAACTCTTTCCTATTCAGATTGTTCATTTATGATCCTTAGTAATTACAATACGTGTAAATTAAATATTAATTAAATATAATAAAACACAAATTAAACATAAACTATAAGGAATAAAATGAATAATACATTTAATACGGAAAGGAGGTATCTAGAGAAGGTTGAACTTGAACTGCTTACACCTAACAGATTTGTTAGCTTGCATTCGCATTCAACCTTCTCGTAGATATCTACGTTTGATGGATTAGGTTACCCATCAGATCATATAGACTTCGTACTTTCTGAATCACAAGGTATGGATGCTTGGGCACTAACAGACCACGGCAATGGCAACGGTCTTGCTCACGCGCATTCACACGCTGTCAAAATGCAAAAGGCTGGGAAAAAGTTTAGACAAATCTACGGCGTCGAATTCTACTTCGTTCCTTCACTAGATCAATGGACTAATGACTACACAGCACACCGACAAGCAATTAAAGATGCAAAAACTGCTGCTGCTGCAGAAAAGAAGTCTAATGAAGAAATCATCATTGATGCTGATGATGAAAGCGGTGGTCTTGTTATAGAGGATGAAGATGAATCCAAAAAGATTGATATTCTTAAAGATGAATGGAAACGTCGCTATCACTTAGTAGTCACAGCAAGAAATAGAAAAGGACTTAATAACCTATTTGTTTTAGTAAAGAAGTCTTACAAAGATGGATTTTATCGATACCCACGTATTGACTTTAAAATGCTTAAAGAACACGGCGAAGGCTTACACGTAAATTCTGCATGTTTAGGTGGGATTTTTAGCAATAGAATACTCCGCGGCGTTGCACATGATAAGTCACGTGATGAAATCCAAAAAGATCTTTTAAATCTTACAGACAGATTTACAGACGCAGTTGGTATTGAAAACTTCAAACTAGAACTACAGTTCAACAAGCTAAACAAACAACACGTTGTTAATGACTACCTTATAGAACATCATAAACTAACTGGTATTCCTCTCATCTCAACAGCAGATTCTCATTACCCGAGCAACGATAAATGGCAAGCAAGAGAGTTATATAAGAAACTTGGCTGGCTTGGTAAGAAAGATAACTTAACTCTTCCAGCATTTGAAGATCTTAAATGTGAGTTGTATCCTAAAAATGCACAACAAATGTGGGATGAGTTCCTTGAAGGGTACAAAGAACACGATTTCTATAAAGGTAATGAGCAGTTAGTTAAAGAGTCAATAGAAAGAACGCATGATATTGTTTGGAATGATTTTGAAGACACTTGGATTGATGTAAGTGCAAAGCTTCCAACAATAACAATACCTGATAAGACACCGTTCAGACACCTATCAGACTTGGTTAAAAACGCTCTCGTTTCTGAAGGTTTACATACTAACAAAGAGTACGTAGATAGAGCTAAGTATGAGTTGTCTGATATTAAGTATCTTGGCCATGAAGCGTACTTTATCACAATGTATGAGATCTTTAAAAAAGCTGAAACAAAGACATTATTTGGAGCTGGAAGAGGCTCAGGTGCGGGGAGTTTAGTTAACTACTTGTTAGGCATTACACAACTCGATCCAATTCCTTATAACTTACTTTGGAGTAGATTTTTAGGCAGACATAGATGTCTAGACGAAGATACTTACGTTATATCTGAATGTGGTAAAAAGAAGATTAAAGATGTTAGTGAAGGCGAAAAAGTACTAACTCATACAGGTCAGTATAGAAAAATTATTGATAAGGCTGTAACACAACATGATATGGCTGTTGAAATAAAATTTAATGGTCGTAAAATTATTTGCTCGCCTAATCATCGTTGGATTGTTAATCGTAATGGTAACGAAGTAGAAACAATGGCATGCCATTTACAAAAAGGTGACAAACTTATAAAAAACATCTATGCATGATATATTTACCCAAGAAAACCTGCCCGGAAGCGATTATATGGAAGAGAAAGATTACCTCAAAAAAATTTCTTGCAAAAATTGTAATCTAGATTTTGTAATAAATTTCAAAATGTCAGACCAAGGTTCTATTGCAAAGTGTAACAGATTGTATTGCAGTAACAAGTGTAAAAAAGTGTATCTTAAAAAGAATGGTTCGAAAAGTTCTATAAAACTTAGATGTAAACATTGCAGCAATGTTTATTTTAAACCAAAGTCACTTTCAATTAACTCAAAATTTTGTAGTAGGATTTGTCAAAATAGAAGTTACGCAAATGAAAATCAAAAAGATAGAAAACAAATCAATTGTAAAGTTTGTGACAAAGTTCTTTCTGTTATAGAAGGCTCTAAAAGAAAATATTGCAGCCATAAATGCAGTCATTTAGGTCAAAAAGGTAATACAAAAATATTTGAATGTGCTGTTTGTAAACAAGAGAAAGTTATATTGGAAAATGACAATAGAACTTATTGCGGTAGAAATTGTCAATATAAAGCGCAGTCGTTAGGTATGATAAAAATACCAACAAAAGGTAGAAGCGGTTATAGAATAGACTTGCCTGCTACGATGTATTTTAAAAGTGCACTTGAAGCAGATTACGCTAGATATTTAAAATTTCTTAATATTAGCTTTAAGTATGAATGCAAGTGTTTTGAATTAGATGACAGTGGCAAGAAAAGAAGATACACACCAGACTTTTATATAGACAAAGAAGATATGTTTGTTGAAATGAAAGCTGGCAGGAAAGATAAAAAGTTCTCTAAGAATTTAGAGTGCGTGCAATTAGTAAAAAACTGTGGTTATAATATAAAAGTGATATACATGTCTGAATTTTATGACATGCTTAAAAAAGAAAACTTATATGAGGAGATTCCAAACATTGAAAGACGAAATTACAAAAAAACAAAACGCCTTATACGAGATTGAGGAAATCAACTTTGTACATTACGATCAAGATATGATTGATATTGAAGTAGAAGGCGATCACACTTTCTACGTTTCAGAAGACCCCATGAATGAATTTATCTTGACACATAATACAAGCTGGCCGGATATCGACACAGATGCTGGAGACCGAGATGAGCTGATCAACGCAGCAAAAGAGTTATATGGCGACGACGCTGTTATTCCAGTATCAAACTTTAACACTCTTAAACTTAAATCACTTGTTAAAGACATTGCAAAGTTTTATGATATCCCGTTTGACGAAGTCAATAAGGTAACTGGTCCGCTTCAAGATCAAGTTATGCAAAAAGCAATGGATAAAAATCAAGAAAAGTCTGTATTTGTCCTTAAACATGAAGACTGCATGAAATACTCTCCTGAGTATAATGAATTTATGACAACTTATCCGGAAGTTGCTGAGCATGTTGAAACGTTGTTTATGCAAAACAGGGCTATTGGACGACATGCGGGAGGCGTGATAATAGCTGATGCAGATGCACTTGCAGAGTCAATGCCGATTGTTGGTGTTCGTGGAGAACTACAAACACCGTGGACTGAAGGTATGAACTTTAGGAATCTTGAAGACAACGGTTTTCTAAAGTTTGACTTCTTAGGTTTAACGCTGCTTAAAGATGTAGAGAATTGCATTTATAGAATCCTAAGAAAAAGCGGAATGAAAAATCCTGCATTCACAGATGCAAGAGCATTCTTTGATAAGCATTTAAACTGTAGGTTTGTCAAACAGGATGACCCTAAAGTTTGGGAACATGTGTATAAGGATGGTCACTTCGTTGGTATATTCCAGTTCACAAATCAGGGAGCTAGACAGTTTTCAATGGATGCATCGCCTGTAAGTATACAGGAGTTAGCAACAATTACTGCGATATATCGCCCTGGACCGCTTAAAGCAAATGTGCACAAGAAATATGTTGAGGCAAAAAACAATGCTAATGATATTGTGTACGATCATCCTATCATAGAAGAAGTACTTGGATATACTTACGGCTACTTTTGCTTTCAAGAGCAATTCATGTTGATGGCACAAAAGCTTGCTGGGTTTTCACCGGGTGAGAGTGATAAGTTACGAAAGACGCTTGTAAAGAAATCACTAGACACTTTGCATTCTAAAGGATCAGAAAAGGCAGTTGCTAGAGAGAAGTTTATTAAAGGTGCCAAAGAGCTCAATGACATCCCTGAGAGTATTTCTTCGAAGCTCTGGCAAGACATAGAAGGTTTCGCAGTTTATGGCTTCAATCTTTCCCATGCAGTTGCGTATGCTATTGGGTCGTATTACGCGGCATGGCTACATACACATCACGAGACTGAGTGGATGGCAGCGATATTGCAATCTGAGAATGGTAATCCTAAAGGAATGTCAAAAGCCATTTCAGAGATTAAGTCGTTTGGATATGAAATTGCTGCAATAGATATAAACCACTCTGAAGCTGAATGGGAATATTCTGATGTGTTGAAAGCTTTTGTGCCGCCGTTGACATCGCTTAAAGGAGTAGGTG